>ERZ869979.689-NODE-689-length-10356-cov-4.452962_pt1 | contig 10356 bp, 10 predicted proteins | sample MGYA00521269_ERZ869979 | MGnify/ENA primary metagenome ERZ869979 (study PRJEB32232, sample SAMN07284974) | human gut metagenome | biome: human-associated habitat; material: feces | host: Homo sapiens | place: Tanzania | collected 2014-04-05 ... | reverse complement strand
TAAACAGGAGAATAGAATGAAAAATAAATCTTTTGCCGTGATCGGGCTTGGACAGTTCGGAATGACGCTGGCGGTGACGCTGGCAGAGTCAGACTGTGATGTTCTTGCCATTGATGACAAAGAAGAAAATATCGAAGAGATTTCCGAAAAAGTAACCTATGCGGTAAAAGCAGATGTCCGTGAACCGGGAATCCTGAAGGCTCTGGGAGTTCAGAATGTGGATGTGGCCATTATCGCAGTTGCCGAAAATCTGGAAGCCAGCATTTCCGCAACCATGCAGGCCAAGGATCTGGGAGTGCCCTTTGTAGTTGCAAAAAGTATGAATTCCCTTCATGGACGGATACTTGACAAAATCGGTGCAGATAAGATCATTTATCCGGAACAGTCCATGGGACTGCGGGTTGCCAGAAATCTTATGTCCGGCGGGTATCTGGATGTGTTTGAGCTCTCTGCGGAGTTCAGTATGGCGGAGTTTTCCATACCGGCATCCTGGATCGGAAAAAATCTGGTAGATCTGAATGTGCGGGAGCGTTTTCACATTAATATCATAGGCATCAAGCAGGGTGAAAATGTCACGGTGGATCTGGATCCTTCCGAGCCGCTTCCGGACAACTGTTCTATAATCGCCATCGGAAAAAACAAAGATCTGAATGCAAGTCGTGAGGAATTACGTTAACCGACTGCGGATTGCCAGAAGGAGAAAAATAAAAGTATGATAACCAGTGTATCAAATGCAAAAATAAAAAATGTCATGCAGCTGAACCAGAAGGCAAAAGCCAGAAGAGAGCAGGGACTTTTTGTGGCAGAAGGCCGGAAGATGTTCCTGGAAGCACCGGAAAACTGGGTTTTCCAGGTGTTTGTCTCTGAGACTTTTTCTCAGGATGGAGAACTGATGGCCCAGGTAGAGAAATATCCTTATGAGATCGTGAAAGATTCCGTATTCCGTCAGATGTGTGACACCAAGACTCCCCAGGGAATCCTTACCGTTCTGAAACTTCCATCCTGGAGCGAGGAAGAAGTACTGGCAGGAGAAAATCCTCTGGTCATGGTTCTTGAAGATCTTCAGGATCCTGGAAATGCGGGAACTATTCTTAGAACCGGTGAGGGCGCCGGAGTGAGTGGCGTTTTTCTCACAAAAACCTGTGTGGATATCACAAACCCCAAGGTGATCCGATCTACCATGGGTTCCATTTACAGAATGCCTTTTCTATACGTGGAAGATGTGGTATCATTAGAAAAGAAGCTGAAAGAAAAAGGAATCCGCAGTTTTGCAGCGCATCTGAAAGGTGAGAATTCCTACGATCATGAATCCTATAAAGGTGGTACCGCATTTTTTATCGGAAACGAGGGAAAAGGTCTTACAGACCAGGCTGCGGACGCAGCAGACTGCCTGATACGCATCCCGATGTGCGGAAAAGTAGAATCGCTGAATGCTGCTATGGCATCGGGGATTTTGATGTATGAAGCTGCAAGACAGAGAAGAGAATAAGAGAGGAGGGGTTTTATGACACCTTTGGCCTGGCTTGGAATACTGGCAATTTTACTGGTAATTGAAGCGATCACGGTAGGACTTACCACTGTCTGGTTTGCAGGCGGTGCTTTTGTAGCGTGCATTGCCTCGTGGCTCGGCGGGGGACTTGTTGTACAGCTCCTTTTATTTTTCGGAGTTTCCGTGGTGCTTCTGATTTTTACCAGACCTCTGGCGGTCCGCTACATGAACAAAGGCGTGGAGAAGACCAACGCAGAGAGCCTTCTGGGAAAAAGGGCCGTAGTGATACAGCCAATCAACAACCTGGCCCAGACCGGGCAGGTGCGGATCAATGATATCGAGTGGACTGCACGGACCGCAGATGATGCAGAAGAAATTCCGGCAGGTACAGTCGTTGAGATTGAAGAGATCCGCGGAGTAAAGCTGATCGTAAAAGAAGTTAACAAGGAGGGCTAAATTTATGGGTGGAATTGCTGTTTTGCTTGTGATCATTGTGCTTGTACTGTGGGTACTTGCATCCTGCATCCGTATTGTACCGCAGGCCTACGCCATAGTACTGGAACGCCTGGGTGCCTACAAGGCTACCTGGAGCACAGGAATCCATTTCAAGGTTCCGTTCATTGAGCGTGTTGCAAGAAGAGTAAACCTGAAAGAGCAGGTTGTGGATTTTCCACCGCAGCCGGTAATCACAAAAGATAACGTAACCATGCAGATCGATACCGTTGTATTTTTCCAGATCACAGATCCGAAGCTTTATGCATATGGCGTTGAGAATCCGATCATGGCTATCGAGAATCTTTCCGCTACAACACTTCGTAACATCATCGGTGACATGGAACTGGATGAGACACTGACTTCCCGTGAAGTCATCAACACCAGGATGAGAGCTTCCCTTGATGAGGCTACAGATCCATGGGGAATCAAGGTGAACCGTGTAGAGCTTAAAAACATCATTCCTCCGGCAGCCATCCAGGATGCCATGGAGAAACAGATGAAGGCAGAGCGTGAGAGACGAGAAGCCATTCTGAAAGCAGAAGGAGAGAAACGTTCCACCATCCTTGTTGCAGAGGGTAAAAAACAGTCCGCTATCCTGGATGCTGAGGCTGAGAAGCAGGCGGCGATCCTTCATGCGGAGGCTCAGAAGGAGCGTATGATCAAAGAGGCTGAAGGACAGGCACAGGCAGTCCTTAAAGTACAGCAGGCAACTGCAGAAGGACTTCGTATGATCAAGGAAGCAGGAGCAGATGAATCTGTTCTTACCCTGAAGAGCCTGGAAGCACTCACAAAAGTCGCAGACGGCAAAGCAACGAAGATCATTATTCCGTCCGAGATACAGGGCATTGCAGGGCTGGCAACATCCCTGAAGGAAATCATGACAGATAAACCGGCAGAGCAGAAATAAATCTGCAGCCGTGAGGAGGATATAATATTATGAATCTTAAAGGAAGAAATTTCCTGACACTGAAAGACTTTACACCGGAAGAGATCACTTACATGATCGATCTTGCAGCGGACCTGAAAGCAAAGAAAAAAGCCGGAGAGCTTCATGAGTATTACAGAGGCAAGAACATTGCCCTGATCTTTGAAAAAACAAGTACAAGAACACGCTGTTCCTTCGAAGTAGCTGCTCATGATCTGGGAATGGGTTCCACTTATCTTGATCCGACAGGTTCCCAGATCGGAAAGAAAGAGAGCATCGCAGATACAGCAAGAGTTCTTGGAAGAATGTATGAAGGAATTGAGTACCGCGGATTTGGCCAGGATATTGTTGAGGAGCTTGCAAAACATGCAGGTGTTCCGGTATGGAATGGTCTGACAAACGAGTATCATCCGACACAGATGCTTGCAGATATGCTGACAGTACGTGAGCATTTCGGCAAACTGAAAGGCCTGAAACTTGTATACATGGGTGATGCCCGTTACAACATGGGTAACTCCCTCATGGTTGTATGCTCCAAACTTGGTCTCGATTTCGTAGCCTGCACCAATAAAAAATATTTCCCGAATGATGAACTGGTAGCACAGTGCCAGCAGTGGGCAAAAGAGGCAGGTTCCACCATCACTCTCACAGAGGATGTAGAGGCAGGAACCAAAGATGCAGACATTATCTACACAGATGTATGGGTATCCATGGGCGAGCCTGACGAAGTATGGACAGAGCGTATCCATGACCTGACACCATACAAAGTTACGAAACATGTAATGGAGAACGCCGGTGAGAAGGCAATCTTCCTTCACTGCCTGCCTGCATTCCATGATCTTAAGACAAAGATTGGAAAAGAGATGGGCGAGCGTTTCAACCTTACAGACATGGAGGTTACAGACGAGGTATTCGAGTCTCCGCAGTCCAAGGTATTTGACGAAGCAGAGAACCGTATGCATACCATCAAGGCTGTGATCGTTGCTACATTAGGAGAGCCGGAGAAATAATGGCAGAGTTATTTAATGAAGAAATAATTTCACAGGCAACACATACAAAATGGGCGGGCAAAACCGTCCATTTTGCAAGAGAAATTGATTCCACCAACCTCTGGGGCAAACGTGCCTGGAAGGAAGAAGGAGCGGGACATGGTGAGCTTTTTGTGGCAGAGTATCAGTCCGCAGGCCGCGGACGTTTCACAAGACGGTGGAGTGCACCGCCGGAAAGTGCCATTACCATGAGCATCCTGATCTGCCCGGAATTTGCACCTCAGAAGGCCCCGATGATGACACTGGTCATGGGCCTTTCTGTTGCTCAGGCAGTTGAGGATCTTGGTCTTGATGTGGGAATCAAATGGCCCAACGACGTGGTAGTTTCCCGCAAAAAAATCTGCGGCATCCTCACCGAGATGACCATGAAACAGGATAAGATCGGCTGTGCGGTTATTGGAGTCGGGATTAATGTAAATATGGACAGCTTCCCGGAAGAGATGGCGGACAAAGCCACTTCTCTGTATCTGGAAAGCGGACATCCTTTTGACCGGGCAGAGGTAACCGGACTTGTGATGAAGCATTTTGAGGAAAATTATGAGAAGTTTGTGGAGACAGAAGACTTAAGCGGCCTGAAACCGGATTATGAGAAACTTCTGGCCAATCTGAACCAGCCGGTACGTGTGCTGGATCAGAACGATCCGTACGAAGGAATCGCAAGAGGAATCAACGCCGGCGGGGAACTTCTGGTGGAACGTGCAGACGGCACCATTGAAGAAGTAAATTCTGGAGAAGTTTCTGTGCGAGGACTGTACAGCTATGTGTAAATAAAGGAGAGTTTATGTATCAGGATAACATTGTGCTCTGCGGAGCAAGCTCATATGAGCAGAAATATTATTTTAACCAGGATTTTGCGTCCCTTCCGGAAGCAGTAAAGCAGGAACTGCAGATCATGTGCGTGCTTTTCACAGAGGATGTAGGCGGAATCCTGACACTGGAATTTGACGAGGACGGAAGCCTGCAGTTCAAGACAGAAGCACTGGAGGCAGATGCCCGTTTTGATGAGATCGGAAGTGCGCTGAAGATCAAAGAGCTCCAGCGGGACAAAAGAGAGCTTCTGGAATCTCTGGAAATGTACTACAAAGTATTTTTCCTGGGAGATATCCCGGATGAGGAACTTAAGAAAAAAGCAGATGCAGTTGAGGACTGATCCATGAAGATGCAGTGGAAGATCGGAAATGTGGAGATCCCGAATCCTTTTGTGCTTGCACCTATGGCGGGAGTTACGGATCTTGCATTTCGAAGACTTTGCAAGGAGCAGGGAGCAGGACTGATCTGTATGGAGATGGTCAGCGCCAAGGCAATTTCTTTTCATAATAAGAATACAGAGGCACTGATGGAGATCGACCCCGGAGAGCATCCGGTGTCCATGCAGCTTTTTGGCAGTGAGCCGGATCTGATGGCAGAGGTGGCAAAAAGTATCGAGGAGCGTCCTTTTGACATTCTCGATATCAATATGGGATGCCCGGTCCCCAAGGTGGTAAATAACGGAGAAGGCTCCGCACTTCTGAAAAATCCGAAGCTGATCGAAGAGATTGTACGCAGCGTTTCCGGCGCTATTTCCAAACCGGTGACTGTGAAAGTGCGTATCGGTTTTGATGACAATACACCGGTGGATGTGATGGAGATTGCAAAACGTGTGGAAGATGCCGGGGCAGCAGCCATTGCAGTTCATGGAAGAACCAGGCAGCAGTATTATTCCGGTCAGGCAGACTGGGATGCCATCCGTAGGGTGAAGGAAGCCGTGACGATTCCTGTGATCGGAAATGGAGATATCGTTTCTCCGGAAACTGCGGAAGCCATGTTTAAAGAGACGGACTGTGATGCCGTGATGATCGGCCGGGCAGTACGTGGAAACCCGTGGATCTTCCGGGAGCTGAACCACTATTTCCTCACCGGAGAAAAACTGCCGAAACCATCCGTGGAGGAAGTCTGCGAAATGATTTTGCGCCATGCCAGAAACCAGATCGAGATCAAGGGTGAATATATCGGAATCCGTGAAATGCGGAAACATGTAGCCTGGTATACGGCGGGTATGCGGCACAGTGCCGGAATCCGGAGAGAATCCAACAATATCGCAAGTTATGAGGAACTGAAAAAGCTTACAGATATGCTTCTTCAGCGATAAAGGGGAAGAAACAGCCAGGGCTATTGACAAGGAACAGAACGCGTGCTACAGTCAGTGGGTCGGTCAAAAAACATAAGAGTTTTACAGGAGAAAAAAAGTACAGATGCCAGATAAAATAGCAGTTTTGATACCTTGCTATAACGAAAGCAAGACTGTAGCCAAGGTTATCCGTGACATGCGAAAAGCACTTCCGGAGGCTGTGATCTACGTATATGATAACAATTCCACAGATGGTACAGATGAAATCGCGAGGAAAGAGGGTGCCATTGTCCGTTACGAGCTTCAGCAGGGCAAAGGCAATGTAATCCGCAGTATGTTCCGTGATATTGACGCACAGTGTTATCTGATGGTTGACGGGGATGATACATATCCGGCGGAATTTGCGGCAGAGATGTGTGAGAAAGTTCTGAAGAACGGAACAGACATGGTAGTCGGAGATCGCCTTTCCTCTACATATTTTACTGAGAATAAACGTCCTTTCCACAATTTTGGAAACAGCATTGTCCGTGGTTCCATCAATCGCCTTTTCAAAAGTGATATTAAGGATATTATGACCGGATACCGTGCCATGAGTTACCGCTTTGTAAAAACATTTCCGGTTCTTTCCAGAAATTTTGAGATCGAGACAGAGATGACCATTCATGCAATAGATAAGAACATGCAGGTTGAGAATGTAATTATTGAATACCGTGACCGCCCGGAGGGAAGCGAATCCAAACTGAATACTTACGCAGATGGATTTAAAGTACTGAAGACGATCATGAGAATGTTTAAAAATTACAAACCTCTGGAATTCTTTTCTATTATAGCAGCGGTTCTGTTTGTAATTGGGATGATATTTTTTATTCCGGTACTGATCCACTTTCTGGAAGTGGGAACTGTCAACAAACTGCCTACACTGATCGTAAGTGGATTTGTGATCATGACAGCGATTATCTGCTGGTTTTCCGGAATTATCCTGTCTACACTGGTCAATCAGCACAAGCAGGATTTTGAGTTCCAGACACAGATGGTAACCAACCGGTATAAAGATCTTTTCCCGGAAGAAAAACAGGAAACAGAATAAGAGAAAACACTACAGAAAAACCGTGTGGAAATTTGAATTTTCCTGCGGTTTTTCTGACGTTTCCGGAGCTCTTTTTTCGACGTGGAATGCTTGACAATACAGGGGCTTTTCGGTATAATACAGGAATTGTGAATATCCTGAGATTTTTACGCCCTTTTTTGGAAAAAGAACTCTTGGGAATGGTAGCAACAGAAATATCCGAAGCTGTATTTTTACAGAAAAAACAGCACGGTTTTGAAAGGAAGTAAGGCAAAATGGAAGAAGCAAAGAAGAACTTACTCACATACGCAGGACTTAGAAAACTGGAAGACGAGCTGCACGATCTGAAAGTTGTTAAAAGAAAAGAAGTTGCAGGAAAGATCAAAGAGGCCAGAGAGCAGGGAGACCTTTCTGAGAACGCTGAGTACGATGCAGCAAAAGATGAGCAGAGAGATATCGAGGCACGTATCGAGGAGATCGAGAAGATCCTCAAAAATGCCGAGGTTGTAGTAGAGGACGAAGTAGATCTTGACAGAATCAGCGTAGGCTGCAAGGTTAAGGTTCATGATTTTGAGTTTGAGGAAGACATGGAGCTGAAGATCGTAGGTTCCACAGAGGCTAACAGCCTTGAGGGCAAAATCTCCAACGAGTCTCCGGTAGGTAAGGCACTGATCGGTGCACATACCAACGATATCGTTGAGGTTGAGATGCCGTCCGGAATCATGAAATACAAAGTTCTTGAGATCCAGAGAAACGTATAATAACGATAGATAGATTAAGGAGGCCAACAAGTGGCAGAGCAGAAGAAGCAGGATGAGAACCAGCTGCTTAAGGTACGCCGTGAGAAACTGGCAGACCTTCAGGCAAACGGCAAGGACCCGTTTCAGATCACAAAATTTGATCAGACACATCATTCCCTTGAGGTAAAGAAGCTTTATGAAGCACATGAGGCAGAGCTTCTCAAAGACCGCAAGGAGCTTGACGTAACAGGTCTTGATGAAGAGCAGGCAAAAGAGGCTCAGAAGAAGGATTATGAAGAAAGAAGAAGCATCATGGACGCAAGCCCGATCCACGTAGCGATCGCCGGACGTATGATGTTTAAACGTGTAATGGGAAAAGCTTCTTTCTGCAATATCCAGGATTTACAGGGTAATATTCAGGTTTATGTGGCAAGAGATGCCATTGGAACGGATTCCTATGCAGATTTCAAGAAATCTGATATCGGTGATATTTTTGGTCTGGAAGGATTTGCTTTCAGAACAAGAACAGGTGAGATCTCCATTCATGCAGAGAAGATGACTCTTCTTTCCAAGAGCTTACAGATCCTTCCTGAGAAATTCCACGGACTGACAGATACAGATACCCGTTATCGTCAGAGATATGTGGATCTTATCATGAACCAGGACAGCAAGAATGTATTCATCAAACGTTCTCAGATCCTGAAAGAGATTCGTAACTTCCTTGCAGGACGTGACTTCATGGAAGTGGAGACACCGATGCTGGTTTCCAACGCAGGTGGTGCAGCTGCAAGACCGTTTGAGACACATTACAATGCACTGAACGAAGATGTTAAGCTTCGTATTTCCCTGGAGCTTTATCTTAAGAGACTGATCGTAGGCGGACTTGAGAGAGTTTACGAGATCGGCCGTGTATTCCGTAACGAGGGTGTTGATACCCGTCACAATCCGGAGTTCACTCTGATGGAGCTTTATCAGGCATATACAGATTATCACGGCATGATGGATCTGACCGAGAACATGGTCATCCACTGCTGCGAGAAGGTTCTGGGCACGACCAAGGTGATGTATCAGGGCACCGAGCTGGACTTCTCCAAGGGCTGGAAGCGCATGACCATGGCAGAGGCTGTCAAGCAGTACTCCGGCATGGACTTCATGGCAATGGACGGCGAGCAGGCTCTGGAGGCTTGCAAGAAGGCTGGCTATGAAATCGACAAGAACAAGGAAAGCTGGGGCGATCTGCTCGCTATGGTTTACGATGCAACCGTAGAAGAAAATCTGATTCAGCCGACCTTTATCACGGATTATCCGGTAGAAATTTCTCCGCTGGCAAAGCGCAAGGCATCTGACCCGCGTCTGACCGAGCGCTTCGAGTGCTTTGTCTACGGCCGCGAGCTGTGCAATGCATTCTCCGAGCTGAATGATCCGGTTGACCAGAGAGGCCGCTTCGAGCGTCAGGTAGAGCTGCGCAATGCAGGCGATGACGAAGCGAACATGATGGACGAAGACTTCCTGCGCGCTCTGGAATACGGTATGCCGCCAACGGGCGGCATGGGCATGGGCATCGACCGTCTGGTTATGTTCCTGACCGACAGCGCATCCATTCGCGATGTCCTGCTGTTCCCGACCATGAAGCCGCTGGACTAATGGAATACGGAAAGCCTGAGGAGCTGCCAGTCTGCTGCTCAGGCTTTTGCCATATTACATAAAGAGGCGTATCATGCAAAATATTTTTCCGATGCAACGGGGGCATCGACGGGCTGCGCGCCCTGGGCGCACCATTTTACTTGGGTTTTTATTTGTCATCCTGTTCGGTGCCTGCCTGCTGCATCTCCCAATTGCGGCGCGGGATCACAGCGCGACAGCGTTTGTGGACTGCTTGTTTACTGCGACAAGCGCGACCTGTGTGACGGGACTCGTTGTGGTAGACACGTGGCAGCACTGGACGGTATTCGGACAGATTGTTGTTTTGTGCTTGATTCAAATCGGCGGCTTGGGCGTTATGTCGGTGACGGCATTGGTGTCCTTCTTTATGGGACGAACGATTACCATGCGGGAACGATTGGAAATGTCTGCGTCGCTCAGTCTGGATGACATATCGGGCATTGTCCGCTTGATGCGGGAAGTGATGCTGTTTACGGCCGCAATAGAATTGGCGGGAACCGCCTTGCTTTCCATTCGGTTTATTCCGCAGTTTGGCATTGCAGAAGGCTTGTGGAAGGCGTTCTTTCACGCGGTCTCCGCGTTTTGCAATGCAGGCTTTGATTTGATGGGACAGAGAGAGGCATTCTCTAATCTGAGTGATTATGCGCAAGACCCGCTTGTCAATCTCGTGATTATTGCGTTGATTGTCATGGGCGGATTGGGTTTTCTCGTGTGGCGCGATTTGCGCGCCAACCGCAAATGGAATCGCCTGTCCGTGCACACGCGGCTGGTACTGATTATGACGGCATTGCTCTTGCTCGGCGGTACTTTGGTAATATTTATC
>ERZ869979.687-NODE-687-length-10372-cov-3.755610_pt1 | contig 10372 bp, 7 predicted proteins | sample MGYA00521269_ERZ869979 | MGnify/ENA primary metagenome ERZ869979 (study PRJEB32232, sample SAMN07284974) | human gut metagenome | biome: human-associated habitat; material: feces | host: Homo sapiens | place: Tanzania | collected 2014-04-05 ... | reverse complement strand
ACCAAAACCTTAAGGGCATGGCGCACTGTGCTGCGCGATAGGCCCGACTCGGCCATGAGGTCCATCTCGGACGGCAGCTTGTCGCCGCGCGCATACGTGCCGGCGGCAATGCAGTCGCGCAGGGTAGCTGCCAGACGTTCGTATTGGGCTAGATTCTTTTTGGACGAAGCGCTCATACCTCAAACCTGTATCTAACTTGTATGCTCTACAATTCAAGCATGTATCCAACACAACAACAAAACCGCTGGTAACGGATTGCCGAGAATCATACCAGCAAAATTTCTAAGACAAATATAGCATACAACTAGTCGACATCGCGAAAACATGTATGTAGCTTGTATGCCATCGAGAGCATCAAACGAGAAGAAAGGCTGATGCACGATGACTACTCAGGAACAGGTTAAGGACGTCGTCTCCCAGGTTTTGGCTGACAAGGCAGACAAGGGCGGCATCAAGCGCGTCGTGTGGATCGGCGCCGGCGGCTCCAACGGCGGCAACTATCCTGCCCAGTACTTTATGGAGCACGAGGCCACGCAGGTCGTGAGCTCCAGCTACACCAGCAACGAGTTCGTGCATGCCACCCCGGCCTACGTCAACGAGAATACCCTGGCCGTCGTCGTTTCCATGCGCGGCACCAAGGAGACCATCGTTGCCGCCCAGGTCGCCAAGGACCACGGCGCCAGCACCATCGCCATCTATGTTGACGAGTCCGCCCTCACCGAGGTCTGCGACTACAAGATCCAGTACGACAGCCTGGCCGTCGACGAGTCCTGCATGGGCCGCACCAACTCCGCCGTCGTGACCATGATCGCCATGGAGCTCACGCAGCAGACCGAGGGCTATGCCGAGTACGAGACCGCCATGGCCGCCTTCGACCTGGTCGATCCCATCTATCGCAAGGCCGTGGAGTACACCACCCCACTTGCCGCCAAGTGGGCCGAGCAGAACGCCGACAAGCCCTGCATCAACGTGATGGCTCAGGGTCCGCTCTTTGGTGCCGCCTACGTCTTTAGCATCTGCAACGTTCAGGAGATGCTGCAAATCGACTCCTGCACCATCAACACCTGCGACTTCTTCCACGGTCCCTTCGAGATCCTGGACAAGCGCACCTCGCTGTTCCAGCTCATCAGCGTCGGCCGCAGCCGTTGCAACGACGAGCGCGGTATTCGCTTCGTCAATCAGTACGGTGGCGAGCGCGTCTATCAGCTCGACGCCAAGGAGCTCGGCCTCAACGACATCAAGGACAGCGTGAGCGAGTACTTCAACCACCTGATCTTCGCTCCGATCCTCAACAACGTCTACATGCGTGCGCTTTCCGCCGTCACCCACAAGGACTACATGACGCGCCGCTACATGTGGAAGCTCGATTACTAGGGGATATTAGTTCCGCCGTTCTAACGAACGGCGGACCGGCCGACGCTGCGCGCCCGGCATTTGGCCAATCTGCCGTTCAATTTCAAAGGCGCGACCAGAAGGTCAGCGCCTTTTCATTTCACGGCACCTTGGCCCAAATGACGGGCGCTCGCTGGCTTTACCAAAACAACGGCGTTGCCACGGTCCAAAGTAGTCATTGGGGACGTTCTTAAAGTAGTCATTGGGGACGTTCTTAAATGACTAGTCGTTGGGGACGTTCTTGCTTGACTAGTCGTTTATGAACGTCACCAACGACTACTCTGAGTTGCGGTGAAATAGGGACTGAATGCGCCTTTGAGGCCAAAACAGTCCGTATTTCACCGCAACTTATATTGGATTCGACGGCGGTCGCCGCCTTGAGCTTCGTGCGTGGACGACAAACGTCTCTTTTATGTTTCCTTTAACTGCTGCTGTCTACGATGGGAGTGACCAGAAGGAAGGAAGCGCCAATCATGGATGATGCGAGCGAGCGGGCTATCGAAGACGATATGCTCGACCAGTTCAATTTCTTTGATGAAGAGGATGAGGAGCTGGCGGACCGTCGCAATCCTGCGCCGCTCGATTCCTTTGACCTTGTGGACGATAGGCCGAATGAGGACGAAGACCTGGCGAAAGACGAGCCGAAGGGCAAACCGAACATGCTGCGACCCGACTCGTGGCCTTCGATCCTCCCGCAGCACCATGGTGTGCGTGCTGGCGAACTCCATATGAAAACTGACTGGCGCCAGATCGTGACCGCGGGCGATCAGCTTGCGGTTAACGCACCACTGACCGATAAGTCGTCCATCATCTGCCGCACCGGTATGCTCATGCTCGCAAGCGGAACAGGTGCCTGGCGCGTGCGCGATACCATGAATCGTGTTGCTGCCGTACTCGGCGTCACGATTCACGTCGACCTGAGTCTCCTGTCGTTTGAGTGCACCTGCATCGAAGGCGGCCACTGCTTTAACGAGGTCGTCAGTCTGCCCACAACGGGAGTCAATACTCATCGCATTTGGATGATGGAGAGCTTCTTAAAGGAAATCGAGGTTTACGGGCGCCGGTTTACCGTGCATGAGTACCACGAGATGCTCAAGACCGTTGAGAGTTCAAAACCTGATTACACTCCCTGGCAACAGGGCCTTGCGGCGGCCTGTGCTTGTGGCGCCTTTGTCTTTTTGCTCGGCGGTGGCCCTATCGAGATGGCTTGTGCATTTGTGGGCGCTGGTGTCGGCAACTTTGCTCGCTCCCATATTCTCAAGCAAGGCCTTGGCCAGTTTAGCGCGCTGACGATCGGCGTTGCGCTCGCTTGCGTTTCGTATCTGCTGGCATTGCTCGGCCTTGGCCAGGTCATTCCGGGGGCAATGTCGCACCAAGAAGGCTATATCGGCGCCATGCTCTTTGTGATTCCCGGCTTTCCCCTCATTACGGCAGGCCTCGACATCGCTAAGCTCGATATGCGAAGCGGCATTGAGCGTCTTTCGTATGCTGTGTCGATTATTGTGATGGCGACCCTCGTAGGCTGGATGGTTGCCGAGTGTGTGGGGCTGGCGCCGGATGACTTTGCCCCGCTCGGGCTCTCACCGTTGGCTCTTACACTCTTGCGTGTGGTGATGAGCTTCGTCGGTGTATTTGGCTTCTCGGTTATGTTCAACAGTCCGGTAAAGATGGCGGCGGCGGCAGGGCTCATCGGTGCAGTATCCAATACTTTGCGTCTTACCCTTGTCGATGCACCGACGCTGTTTCCCTTCTTGGGCATGAGCGCGGGTATGCCTCCCGAGGCGGCGGCGTTTATCGGCGCGCTGGTATCAGGGCTGCTCGCGAGCTTAGCCGAAATCAAGCTCACCTATCCACGTATCGCCCTCACGGTGCCATCGATTGTCATTATGGTGCCGGGCTTGTATCTGTATCGCTCGATGTATTACATGTGCACCTTCGACACGGTCAATATGCTCGGCTGGTTTGTGCGTGCAGTGCTCATCGTGGCGTTTTTGCCTGTTGGCCTGGGTGTGGCGCGTACGCTCACCGACCCTCGCTGGCGCCACACCAGCTAATTGGTGCAAGGGGGACAGGCTACTTTGCATCAAATGAGTTGCGGTGAAATAGGGACTGAATTGCTGCTTAAAGGGTCAAAACAGTCCGTATTCCACCGCAACTTATGGGGTCGGGGGATTATTGGTGCCCTGCATCTCCATAAACTCAACGCTTACGAAGCGCGGGGTTTTCGTGCTAGGCTGGTTCCACCACATAAGTAGTCGCAGACGCGCGTACCACGGGCGGGCGAGATGAAGTCCCAACAGCTCCATCTTGCCCGCCCGTTTTTGTTGCGTGGTGCCGCGGCGTAACACAGAAAGGATTTTGCCCTTTATGCCTATCAACAAACGAGAGAGCCTGCTGTTCACCTTTATCATGTGCTTTTGCATGGTGCTCTGGATGAGCATCTACAACGTTGCCCTGCAGCATGGGGCCATGAACGGCGAGGTTATTGCCGCTGCGTGGCTCGGCTTCCCCGTTGCCTATGTCTTTGCCATGTGCTGCGACTGGTTCGTTGCCAGCCCGCTCGCCAAGGGTTTTGCCTTTAAGTACCTGGTCACGCCGGGCAAGAGCTCTCCGCTCGCCATGACGCTCGCCGTTAGCTCCTGCATGGTCGTTCCCATGGTCATCATCATGTCGCTCTATGGCGCCTGCGAGGGCCTGTTCCACATGCCCGGCGGTCCGCTCGCCAACCTGCAGATGCTGCCGATGATGTGGCTCATCAACATTCCGCGCAACTTTGTCATGGCGCTGCCTTGGAATCTGCTGGTTGCCGGCCCGGTTGCCCGTTTTGTCTTCCGTCGCGCCTTCCCCATGGGTACGGTTTTTGAAGAGCAGCATATGGAGCTCGTGCGCATGCCGGGCGCTCCCGCCGCCGATGCCGCCGGCGACGTTGCCGAGGGTATGGACATCGAGCCCGCCTGCTAGATAGCAACTCAAAACCAAACCGCCAAACGGACCCGAGCGATTCCTTTTTTGTAGACGTTGTCGCGCGGCTACGGGTGGGAAAGGTCCCAACGGTTAACATATACTCCATATGGGTAAAGAGACCAAAGCGCTGCCGCGGGGCGGCGCTTTGCGTTTGAAAAACTAGCTCGTCTAAGAGGAACTAGCATGTTAGACCGTTTTACCGATCGTGCGCGCAAGGTCATGTCCATGGCCAAGCAGGAGGCGCTCGATCTTCACTCAAATAAGGTGGGCACCGAGCATCTGCTGCTCGCGCTTGCCAAGGAGGACGAGGGCATTGCCGCCGAGGCACTGCGTTCGCTCGATATCTCCTACGACGACATCATGGACACCCTCAAAGAGGTCCAGACCACGGTTCCCGAGCCCAGCGAGGAGACCGAGGCCGCCAAGCTCGCCTTTACGCCGCTCGTCATCAGTGTGATGGAGCGTTCTTTCCGCGTGGCGCGTGAGAACAACCAGACCTACGTGTCGACCGAGCACCTTCTCATCGGCATCGTCGAAGAGGGCAACGGCATGGCCATGGACATCCTCATGCGCCTGGGCGTGTCGTCCGCTTCCATTAAAAAGGCTATTGAGAAGCTTACCGCCAAGGATCAGGACAAGAAGCGCCCGCTTGCTGGTGCCGGCGCCGGTCGTCCCGGTGCGGGCCTGCCGTTCTTTAGCGGCTCGGACGCCTCCCAGCAAAAGGGGAGTGGCACCGATACGCTTAAGCAGTTTGCGACCAACCTTACGCAGAAGGCCCGCGACGGCGAGCTCGACCCCGTGATCGGCCGCGAAAAGGAAGTCCAGCGCATGATGGAGATCCTTTCGCGCCGCACCAAGAACAATCCGCTCATCCTGGGCGACCCCGGCGTGGGCAAGACCGCCATCGTCGAGGGCCTGGCTCAGCAGATCGCCGCCGGCAATGTTCCCGAGAACCTCATGAACCAGAATATCTGGACGCTCGACCTGCCGGGCCTCGTTGCGGGCGCTAAGTATCGCGGCGAGTTTGAGGAGCGTCTCAAGAACGTGATCCAGGAGGCCACCGAAGCCGACGACGTCATCTTGTTTATCGACGAGATGCACACCATCATCGGTGCCGGTTCTGCCGAGGGCTCTATCGACGCAAGCTCCATGCTTAAGCCCGTGCTCGCGCGCGGTGCTTTCCAGATTATCGGCGCCACCACGGCTGAGGAATTCCGCAAGTACCTCACCAAGGATCCGGCCTTTGAGCGTCGCTTCCAGACGATCGATGTGGAGGAGCCGAGCGTCGAGGATACGGTCAAGATCCTGACCGCGCTCAAGCCGCGCTACGAGGAGCACCACCACGTGCGCTACACGCAAGGTGCCATCGAGGCCGCCGCGAACCTCTCCAACCGCTACATCCAGGACCGCTTCCTGCCTGATAAGGCCATCGACCTCATCGACGAGGCGGGTGCCCGCGCCCGCATCGCCGCGAACCGCGCACCCGAGCCGGTGCGCGCGGCCGAGCATCGCGTGGAGGAGCTCAAGGCCGCCGCGCAGGAGGCCACCGAGAGCGATGACATGAACAAGGCCGCCGAGATCACCGAGCAGCAGAAGGCTGCCGAGATTGAGCTCGCCGAGGCCAAGGCCGCTTGGACGGCTGAGCTCGATGCCAGCCCGCTCACCATTGACGTGAGCCAGATTGCCGACATCGTGTCCGTGACTTCGGGCGTGCCGGTGTCCTCGCTTACCGAGAGCGAGAGTCGTCGCCTGCTGCAGGCCGAAAGCGTGCTCAAGACCCGCATCATCGGTCAGGACGAGGCTGTCGAGGCTGTTGCCAAGGCCGTGCGCCGCAGCCGCTCGCCGCTCAAGGACCCGCGTCGTCCCGGCGGCAGCTTTATCTTCCTGGGCCCCACCGGCACAGGCAAGACCGAGCTCGCCAAGACGCTCGCCGAGTATCTCTTTGGCAGCAAGGACGCGCTCATCAGCTTCGACATGTCGGAGTTCGGTAGCGAGTTCGAGGTCTCCAAGCTCATCGGTAGCCCTCCGGGTTATGTGGGCCACGACGAGGGCGGCCAGCTCACCAAGGCTGTGCGTCGTCACCCGTACTCGGTCGTGCTGTTCGATGAGATCGAGAAGGCGCACTCCGACATCTTCAACATCCTGCTGCAGGTGCTGGAGGAGGGCCGCCTGACCGATAGCCAGGGCAAGACGGTCGACTTCCGCAACACCGTGATCATCATGACGTCCAACGTGGGCGCCCGCGAGATCGCGCAGGATGCGAGCGTTGGCTTTGGCACCACGGGCGAGCAGGGTCTTTCTTCGAGCGAGATTAAGGGCCGTGCGATGGGCGAGCTCAAGCGTCTGTTCCGCCCCGAGCTGCTCAACCGCATCGACGACATCGTGGTGTTCCAGAAACTCTCGGGCGAGAACCTCACCAAGATCGCTCACCTGCTGGTGGACGACCTGCGTCAGCGCCTAATCGCTAACGGCATGAACATCAAGCTCACCGATGCTGCTTACGACAAGATCGTGGCCGAGGGTACCGACCTCACCAACGGCGCGCGTCCGCTGCGCCGTGCCATCCAAAAGCTTATCGAGGACCCGCTGTCCGAGGAGCTGCTGGCTGGCGAGTGGGGCGAGGGCGATACCGTCCTGTGCGACGTGGCCGACGGCAAGTTTGTCTTTAGCCACGGCACCGGCGAAATTCCGGCGCCGCGTCCGGCGGGCACGCTCGGCGGCGATACCGCTCCGGCGGCACCGAACACCGGAAACGCCGCACCCGTAGGTGGCGGCGTGAGCTCGGGTCCCGGCGGCATGATGCAAGCCGGTTCCGGCGCGCTGTAGGGCACAACATAGCGTTGTGAAGGGGGCGCTCCTGTTGGGGCGCCCTTTTTTGACGAGTAATCGGTGCTATACTCGTTTTATAAGTATGTATAGCAGAAGGAGCTAACATGCCTACATCGATGCTCAACTCACGGCCGGTCCAGATGAATGTGCGCATTGATCGCCAGCTCAAAGAGGCAGGAGATGCCGTGCTGGCACATATCGGCATGACGCCGTCGCAGGCCGTTCGGGCGCTTTGGGAGTATCTGGTCGTCAACGGATGCATGCCCTCAAGATCGGGGGCTGCGGCTTCGAGTTCTGACATGGCGGTGACTGCGTCAATGGAGTCAAGGGCTGTGCAGGGCAGCCACATCGTGCGCGATGCATGCCTCAAATACGGCATTCCAGTCCCCGAGCTATCGGGTGACTACGATGACCTTTATGAGGAGGTCATGACAGAGCGCTATCCCGAGTGGGTGGAGCTATGAGCGCGGGCGGCATTCTCAAGTTGCTCATCGACACTAACGTATGGATGGATTATTTCTCTGGCAGATCCGACCGTACGGCAAATGTAGTCCGTCTGGTCGAGATTGCTGATGCCTCGGAGCGGATTGTCCTGTTTGCCTCGTCTCTTTCGGTCAAAGATGTCTCGTATCTTGTCTCGGCGGGAATCAAGCGGGAGTGCCGAAGAAAGACTGGCTCACTGAGTGAAGGCGCGATCGCGGCAGCGGACGAGATCGCCTGGGCATGCGTTCGGCAGATGCGAGAGCTCGCCCTTGTTGCGCCTGTCGGTGCAGACGAGGTCTTCGACTCCTTTGTGTTTAAGTATCATCACAACGATTTCGAGGACGACCTGATACTGGGCGTCGCCAATCGTATCGATGCCGACTACGTGGTAACTGAGGATAAAAACCTCATTAGACATACCAATGGCGTATGCATTGACGTAGAGCAGGCGCTGAGGTTGGTTGGCGAGGCCAAAGACCCCTCTGTGCAGCCCATCTAGCCTGCTTTATCTTGATAAAGTGGCGTTTCCTCGCCGTTAGCCGATGATGCAAGGGCGCTTGGCGTTTTCGACTGGTTTATGCAAACAAAGTCTGGGAATATACAGGTTGCATGTCTTACTGTCTAACCAGTTGCGCCAAGGAGGCACCATGGACTACAAGATTACCGGTTACGAGCCCGCCCAGCTGTTCCATTACTTTGAGGAGATCAGCGCGATCCCCCGCGAGTCCGGCAACGAGAAGGGCATCAGCGATTTCCTGGTCGCGTTTGCCAAGGAGCGCGGCCTCGATGTGTATCAGGACGAGGTCTACAACGTCATTATTCGCAAGCCCGCTTCTGCCGGCGCCGAGAATGCCCCGGCTGTGATGCTGCAGGGCCACATCGACATGGTCTGCGACAAGCTTGGTTCCGTCGAGCACGACTTTACGACCGACGGTATCGACCTGGTCGTCAAGGACGGCGTCCTCACCGCTAACGGCACCACCCTGGGCGCCGACAACGGTATCGCTGTCGCTTTGATGCTCACCGTGCTCAATGACGATTCGATTGCCCACCCGGCCCTCGAGTGCGTGTTCACCACCGACGAGGAATCTGGCCTGGTCGGCGCCGAGACGCTCGACAAGTCCCAGATCAGCGCTCGCATCATGATCAACCTCGACTCTGAGGAAGAGGGCGTGGCCACCGTCAGCTGCGCCGGCGGCGTTGTCGTTACCTACACCTGCCCGATTGTGCGCGAGCACAAGGCCGGTAGCACCCTTACGCTCGACATCTCCGGCCTGCTGGGCGGTCACTCCGGCAGCGATATCCACCTGGAGCGCGGCAACGGCAACCTCATCATGGCCCGCATCATCGACCGCCTGATGGTTGCCGGCGAGCCCGCCATCGTTAGCTTCAACGGCGGCACCAAGGACAATGCCATCAACCGTGAGTGCAAGGCCGAGCTGGTTTACGCTGACCATGCTGCCGCCGAGGCCGCGGCCGAGATCGCCCGCGGCATCATCGCCGATGTCACCGCCGAGCTCGAGGTCTTCGACCCCGGCTTTACCTGCACCGTTGAGATTACCGACGACGCCGAGGTCGAGGCCATGGACGAGAAGTCCGCACTTGCCCTCATTCGCGCGCTGCGTCTTGCCCCCAACGGTGTGATCCGCCGCAACGTCGCCACCGACGGCTCCGTCGAGGTTTCCTCCAACATCGGTGTGGTCGCAACTTCCGACGACCAGGTCAAGATCATGCTGTCCCCGCGCTCCTCGATCACCTCGCTGCAGAACGAGTTCAAGGACCGTCTGCAGACGCTGGCCGATGTTCTGGGCTTTGACGCCAAGTTCGAGTTCGAGTATCCCGGCTGGAGCTATGCCGAGCATTCGCCGATCCGCGACATCTTCGTCGAGAGCTATCGTGAGCTCTTTGGTTCCGAGCTGCGCATCGAGTCCATCCATGCCGGCCTTGAGTGCGGCCTGTTTGCCGAGGCCCTGCACGGTCTGGACGCCATCGCCGTCGGCCCGACGCTCTCCGATGTCCACACCCCGGACGAGAGTATGGAGCTCGCTTCTGCCGAGCGCTTCTACGAGCTGCTCATCGACGTCCTCAAGCGCCTCGCTGCCTAAGGGGTGAACTAACAGAAGTCAGGGCTCTGCGCTGATAGATTGCAAATGATATATCGAGAGGGGGCACCCGAGCATTTAGCGATGGGTGCCCCCTCTCTTCTTTTGGAAAATGGTAAATTGTCTGGCGTCTAGTCCATATCTGCCCTGATGAGCTCGAGGGTGCGCTGACAGTTTTCGCGGACGGGGTCGAGCATGTGCTCGCGCAGGTCCGTCATGCCAGGCAGGTCGGCGTATTCGTCCATGACCTCCTCCATGCAAATGGGCACCTCGTAGGCGAGGTCCATCATGGTCGCAAAGCAAAACTTCTCGGTCAGTCCGGCATCGACGAGCGCCGCTTCCAACGCGGGGTCGCCCATCCCGTGATAGCGGCGGATGGCGTTAGGCCCGATGCGTCCCACGCGATTCTCGCCGCCAACGCTCATGGCAAGGCGCGCTTTTCGCCGCATGCGTTCGTATGCCAGACCCGACGCGACGTCGTACATACGAGCCATCATGGCTGTGCCGCCGTTTCCAAGGAGCAGGGAATAGTTTTTCGCATGTGCATCCGGTGCGCCGATGATGGCGTTAAAGAAAAGTATTTGCGTAAACAGATAAAGGTT
>ERZ869979.681-NODE-681-length-10409-cov-6.166086_pt1 | contig 10409 bp, 8 predicted proteins | sample MGYA00521269_ERZ869979 | MGnify/ENA primary metagenome ERZ869979 (study PRJEB32232, sample SAMN07284974) | human gut metagenome | biome: human-associated habitat; material: feces | host: Homo sapiens | place: Tanzania | collected 2014-04-05 ... | reverse complement strand
AATGAGAATGACTTAATAACATTTGATGAGAAGACATTCTTACACTATGTAATATATTCAAGACCAGATGTAAGTGAGGCAAGATTAACACCAGAAGCACAAGAATATACATATTACTATGTAAGAGAAGCAAAAGTAAATGTAAGAGGAATAGACCAAGATACAAAAGAAGTATTATATGAGACAACAATGTCAGGACTAGAAGGAAATGAATATACAACAGAGCCAAGAAAAGTGGATGGATATGAGTTAGTAAAAATACCACAAAACAAAGATGGAGTATATTCAAGAAATACACAAGATGTAGTATATGAATATAAAAAGATATCTGGTGGAGTAACAGTAAAATATTTAGACAAAGAAACAGGCGAAGAAGTAGCAGACGAAGAAAGAATAACAGGATATGTAGGAGATACATATCAAACAGAAAAGAAAGAAGTAGAAGACTATAACTTTGTAGAAGTAAAAGGAGATGCAATAGGAAGTCTAGAAGCAGAAGAAAAAGAAGTAATCTACTATTATGAAAAGAAAACAGGAAAAGTAGAAGTAATATATGAAGATAGAGAAGGAAATGTATTACTAAAAGAAGAAATGACAGGAAAAGTAAAAGAAAAATATAAAGTAGAAGAAAAAGAAATAAAAAATTACAAAATAGTAGAAAGACCAGAGCAAACAGAAGGAGAATACAAAGAAGGAACAATAATATTAAAATATATACTAGAGAAAAAACAAGGAAGAATAACAGTAAACTTTGTAGATAAAGAAGGAAACAAATTAGCAGAAAGTATAACAACAGAAGGATATGTAGAAGAAAGCTATGAATTAGAAGCACCAGAAATAGAAGGATATAAAGTAATAAAAAATGGACAAATAAAAACAGAGTATACTGAAGAAGAGCAAATAATAGATGTAGTATATGAAAAAGAAGAAATTCCAGCAACAGGTGATATACCAGTTAATATATTTATTATAGTATTTGGTATTAGTTTATTAGGTCTTACAATACACTTAAAAAAGTGTAAACAATAAAATATAAAGTCGGAGTAAATAGTAATTTTACTCTGACTTTTTTATATTTAGCGTAGCTTTGTTACTAATATTTCTTGTTATAATGGCAATAATGTGATAGAATATAGACGAGAAAATGGGGTTGATATTCTTTAAAAATCGTAATTAGAAAATGGAGATGAGATGTATGTATGAGCTTGGAGAAAATATAATAGATAATTGTGGAAATAAAGCAATGTTTTTGTCTATGTTAAAAGCAAAGGGATATAATATTCCTTCAGGCATAGTAATCGATTTTGAAGAATTCAAAAAGATGGTAAAAGAGCAAAATCTTAATTTTGATACTATATCTGAATTAAAAATACCAGATGAAATAATAGATAAAATATTTGAGATTATACCTAAGGAGAAGCTTATAGCTGTAAGAAGTAGTGCAAGTATAGAAGATGAGAGAAAATATAGCCTTGCAGGAAAATATAGTACTTTTTTAAATGTAGCATATGACAGAGAGAGTCTTAAAGATAAAATAAAGAGTTGTTTTTTATCTTTGTATTCAGAAGAGAATCTTAAATATTATAAGAAAAATAGAATAGATATAAATAGTGTAGAGATGAACGTTATTGTTCAAGAAATGATAGAAAGTAATGTTAGTGGAATATTATTTACTGTAAATCCAACTAATGGTAGAGATACTGAAATTGTAATAGAATTTTCAAAAGGTGCTGGAGAAGCAGTAAGCGGTACTATAATTCCTCAAAGAATAGTATATGATTGGATGAGTAAAGAATATATAGAAGAGCCAAAGTTAAATTTACTTGGAGAAACTTCTATAAGAAGGATTGTAAATATATCACTTACATTGCAACAGGAATTAGGATTTCCTATAGATTTGGAATTTGGAGTATATGATTCAAAATTATATATTTTTCAAATTAGACCTATTACAAAAGTAGAATATAAAGATATATATTATAGATATAGTAATGTAGGATGTCAAGAGCAAAAGATTTTATCTCAATTTATGATATCAATAGATGAAAAGGCCTATACAGAAACTTTATTAAAATTTGCTTCTTTTTTTCAAAATATTCAAGAAACACAAGATATAAAACCTATTATATTTTCGAAGTTTTCAAGATTATACTGGAATCTAACTTATTTAAAGCAAATCTTTAAAAATATACCTGGATATATAGAAAGATTTTTTGATGAATATTTAAAAGTAAGAATAGATTATTTAGATAATGGAGAACAAAATATTGATGAAAAAGAAAGCAAAATAAAAGAAATATTCAAGAAAAATGAAATAGAGAAATTAAAAAAGCAAGTTATAGATATAGATGAGTATAGAAGTGAAAAACTATCTCAATTAAATAATATAATTTTAGAAGAAAAATTAGAAAATAGAATATCAAAGCTTGTTGAATTAAATTTAGAGGTAAAAGAAGCGTACATATTGCAAATTCTATTAGACTTAGCTTTTAAGATTAACTTAAATCAAAAGTTTTATAAATATTTGAATAAGGTAGAAATAGATAATTTACTTACTGCTATATATGATAAGTATGAAAATGCTCCTTATTTACATATGTGGGATACATCAAGAAAGATAAGAAACGATGAAGAAAAACTAAAATTCTTTGAAAACAATCTTGATGCAGAAATCTTTTATTTTTACAGAAAAGATAAAAATAATGCTAATATTAAAGAATTTTTATCTGATTTTATAGATTCTTTTGGATATCATGCTTATGATGAATCAGATATAGTTAATAAAACTTTTAGTGAGCAAATATTAAAAGTAATAAGAACATATAGAGATGTGTTAGATACAGATGACCAATATGATCCTATAAAAATACTTAAAGATCAAAATGCTGAATATGAAAAGTCTATAGAAAAGTTACAAAGTGTACTAAAGCCAGCTCAATTTAAATCATCAATGAAATATATAGAATATGTAAGGGAAGTAAAGAAGATTGAATTTTCTTTAAGAGATTTATATTTAGTATGTAGAGCTCAATTAAGAAATGAAATGCTTGAATTAGGAAAAATATATAAAGAAAAGTATGTAATTGAAAATGAAGAAGATATATTTTATTTTAATTTTGAAGATATTTTAAATAATAAAGATTTAGATAAAATGAAAGAGAAAATCAATAAAAATAAAATATATTATAATTCTTTTAGAAATTACACACCTCAAAGTGATATTTTTCCATGTATAAAGCAACAACTTCAAATAGATTATAGAAAAACATTGAAAGGCATTGGTACAAGTTTTGGAAAAGTTAGAGCACGTGCTTGTGTAATTAATTCTAAGGATGATATAAAAGATTTCAAAAAATCAGATATAATTATATCTAAATATATAGATAATGATTTATTTAAAAATATAAATTTATCACAAGTATCAGGAATAGTAACAGAATTTGGTGGAATGCTATGTCATTTTGCAATTAATGCAAGAGAGAATAGAATACCTTGTATAGTTGGAATAAAAGATGTTACAGATTTAGTAAGAACAGGTGAAAATATATCTATTAATGGTGATACAGGAGAAGTTATAATATAGAAAAAATATAAAAGGACTTGAAAGTTTATTTCGAGTCCTTTTCCATTAATTTTTCAAGTATTTCTACAGCGTTAGAGGCTGCTCCTTTTCTTATATTATCGGCTACACACCAAAAGTTTAGTCCATTTTCTATAGAGTAATCTCTTCTAATTCTTCCTACATATACTTCATCAGTATCATTTGAAAATGTATTTAGAGGATATATTTGTCTTTGAGGGTCATCCATAACAATTATTCCATCAGAATTATTTAGATATTTTTTAATATCATCTATTTTAAAGTCATATTCTAGTTCCACATTTATGCTTTCACAATGACAATTTAATACTGGTACTCTTACACATGTAGCAGTAATAGGAAGTTTAGGCTTTTTTAATATTTTTCTTGTTTCTTCAATCATTTTTATTTCTTCTTTTGTATATCCATTTCCTAAAAAGCTATCTATTTGTGGAAGACAATTGTTAACGATTTTATAAGGAAATTTTAAAGTTGTATTATTTAACAAATCATCTATTCCTCGTTTACCAGCACCAGATACAGCTTGATAAGTAGAATATATTATTCTTTTTATTTTATATTTATCATCTAGTACTTTTAGAGGTAAAACAGCTTGAATAGTAGAGCAATTTGGATTAGCAATTATATTAAAATTATCATAAGCATCTTCCATATTTACTTGTGGGACAATTAAAGGAACTGTTTTATCCATTCTAAAAAAAGAGCTATTGTCTATAACAACACATCCACTTTGAGCAGCAATTTTTGCATATTTTTCAGATGTTGAAGCACCTGCAGAAAATAATGCATAATCAAATTTCTTATCTTTAAAACTATTTTCTGTTAGTTCTTCAACGATATATTCCTTTTGCATGAATTTTACCTTTTTTCCAGCTGATCTGCTAGAAGCAAAAAGAGTATAACTATCTATATTTAGATTCTTTTCTTCGAGTACTTTTAAAAACATTTCTCCGACTACACCAGTTGCACCTACAATTGCAACATTTATCATAAAATCACCTAAATTAATTATATTATAAAAGATAATCATATATGCATTGAAAGTAACAGACTATAGCAAAAGAAAACTTTACATAAATATATAAATGTGATATAATATTACATGTCAAATATAAATATACAGAAGATAGTAATAATTTATAAGGAGGGAGTATAGCTATGATTAATAGTTATAAAGGAAAAGAAAATTTCTTAAAAAGGATATGGAACGAGATTTTCCATAAGCAATTAATGCTTGAAGCACCAGTAGAATATACACAAAAGGAAATAAAAATGAAAGCTGAAAACATAATAAATTATTTGTCAACACGGAATAGAATTTAAAAATAAAGAAATAGAAAAACTTGAAAAAAATGCTGCAAGTATAAACGTTTATTTCTTTAAGGAAAATCAAACAGAGATCAGAAACAGCTTGGATACTTATGTATGTACGGTTAGAAGAGAAACCGCTAAAGCCAAAAATAAAATTGACATTAATTTTTATGAACCAATATGCTATAAAAATAATGCATATGAGGTTTTTCCTAATATGAATATTCCAAAACTAGATAAACAAGAATATATAACACAAATGTATTTTTGCCTATCAAAAGGGCTTGCACGAAATCAAAGCAGGAAAATTAACTTAAAAAAAGAAGGCTTTAAAGTTAAATTCCTAAATGGTATAAATGCTTATGACATATATATAAAAAATAATGAAGTAACAATTTTAAACAAAATTGAATATTCAGATTTAAACGAAATATTAGCGTATATAGTAGCGCAACTATTATATGAAAATATAGAAAGAAGACCATTTCTATACGAATTAGAACCATATCAGGAAAGACAATTAAAGCAAGTCAAATATTATTTGAATAAATGTTATTTTAATATCTGGCATTTAGTAAGAGAATATTTAAACTGTGACATTCTAAAAATATCTTCAAGATTTAAAAAAATCGGATTTGATGATTTAAGAGAAGTAGAAGAAAAAATAAAGAGAATTTAAAAAAAATTCTCTTTTTTATTTCTTATTTTATGTTTTATTTATTTTATTTTCATATAAATTTTTATCTAAAAGAATATTAGTGTTATTTAAATAATTTAATGTATAGCTAGCAGGAAAACTAAAGCTATATTTTACTGCAAAAAGTAATTGTCTATACTTTTGAAATCTTTTATTAATTTCATTTTTTCCATATTTAGAATCTCCAATAATAGGGGAAGCTAAACTAGATAATAAAGCTCTTATTTGATGAGTTTTTCCAGTATGAATAATTACTCTTAAAATAGAATAGTTTTGTTTCTTATTTATATTTTCAGGAATAATATCAGTTATTATTTTTTGAGAACCAGCTACATTTGAATTATATATTTTAGAGTAGCCTGTTTTTTTGTCTTTTAAAAGATAGTTTTCATAATGATAACTTTTATTTTGAAAATTTGTGCCATAAGAGTATGCAATATATTCTTTAGTTATATATCCAGATTTAAATGCTTCAAGTAGCTCAGAGTATGCTAAATCGTTTTTAGAAAAAACAACAAGCCCAGAAGTATTTCTATCCAGTCTATGGCATATTTTTATATTTTCACCTTTTTTAGATTTTACAAAGTCTTCAAATGTAGGTTCAGTTTGAAAAGATTCTTCATTATTAGATAATATACCTTGAGGCTTATATGCAACAAGTAAATTATCATCTTCATATTCAATTAAAAGTTCTTTTGGAAATCCATATAGCACATATTCATCAATATATATTTGTAAAGTGTCATTTTGTTTTAGAATATAATTTGAATCATTTGTACGTTTTTCATTTACCTTTATATCTTTATTTCGTAATGTTTTATACAATATTGCTGAAGATAAATTAGGAAAATTTTCTTTCATATAATATATTATTTTTTTATTATTATCTTTATTAGAAATTTTTATCTCTTTCATAGTCAAAATTATAGTACAATTTATTTAAAAAATCAATATTTGGTGGAAAAAGTGGAAATATAAGGATATAATATATAGCGTATAAAATATAGTATAGAGTGTACAATGTTTAAAATACATAAAAATATTGAAATTCACCATAAATTATGTTAAAATATAATTTAATATTTTTTAGATTTGGAGGATTTTTATTATGAGAAATAATCTAATTAAAGTTAAATTTGAAAATGGACAAGAAATTATGGTAGAGCCAGAAACAAGGGTAAATGAGGCTATAGAAAAAGCTAATATAAAAACAGATGAAGATATATTAGCAGTAAAAATAAATAATAAAGAAAGATCAATAATGTATCATTTGATCGAAGATTGTACTTGTGATTTTTTAACATATAGTACAAGAGAAGGCGAAAGAATATATAGTAGAAGTCTAAAATTCATATTTTTATTTGCATTACATAGATTAAAAGTAAAATTACACTTTAAATTTTCTAACAAAACAGGAAGAGACTATTTTGCTTTTGTAAGACCAGATGAAGAAATAACAACTGCATTAGTTAAAGAGATAAAAGATGAAATGCAAAAAATCATTTCTGAGAACTTAAGAATAATGAAAGAAAAAGGTAGCGGAAGAAGAATAGCTAATTTCTTAAATAGTAAGGAACAAGTTAAAAATATTGTAGATTTAAGTTTAAATGAAAATTATACTACATATTATGTTGATGACTTTTATACATATTTGTATGGATCAGTAGTAATGTATACAGGATATATAAAAGGATTTGATTTAAGAAAATATAAAAATGGTGTAATACTTATGCTTCCAGAAAAGGATAACATTAATGAAGTAAAATATGACATTGAAACAAACCGTATGTTTGAACTTTCTAATAAATTTGCTGAAGTATGTAAAGTAACATCTGTTGAAACTGTTAATGACTTAAATAAAAAAATAGTAGAAGATAATATTGATCAAGTAATAAGAAGAGCAGAGCTATATCATACAAATGAGTTCTTTGAAATTTCTAGAAGAATAACAAGATCTAATAGTATAAAAATTGTTATGCTTGCTGGACCATCTTCTTCAGGAAAGACAACTTCAGCTCAAAGACTTGCAGATACTTTAATGGTTAAAAAGAAAAATGCTATAGTAATTAGCATGGATAATTACTTTAAAGATGCAGGAAATATTCCTATTGGAAAAGATGGTAAAGAAGATTATGAATGCTTTGAAAATTTAGAGATTGAGCTTTTCAAAGATCAAATGCTAAAATTATTAAGTGGAAAGAAAGTTGTTATTCCTACATTTAATTTCAAACTTCAAAGAAAAGAATTTGTCAATCCACCAATAAAATTAGGAGAAAATGATATATTAATTATTGAAGGAATACATGCATTAAATCCAAGAGCTTCAGAATTTATTCCTAAAGATAAAATATTTAAACTATATGTTGCTCCAATGGTAAGTATAAGATTTGATGCATATACAATGCTTTCATCAAATGATTTAAGAATGATGAGAAGATTTGTAAGAGACAACTCAGTAAGAGGAGTAAGTGTTGAAAAAACAATGGACTTATGGAACAAGATAAGAAAAGGTGATGAGGAAAATATTTTCCCTTACGTAGATAGAGCAGATTATATACTAAATACAAGTTTAATATATGAATGGGCTGCACTTAAACCTATTGCTGAAAAATTATTGTTAAAAATAAGTCATGAGAGTAAATATTATTCAGAAGCTAGAAGACAGTTAAATACTTTAAGAAACTTTATTGGCATAGAACCAGATTTAATACCTAGTACATCTATACTTAGAGAATTTATCGGTGGCGGTTGCTACTTAAGATAATATAAGGAGGAATAAGGCTTTGGCTATTAAGAAACAATCTTTTATGAAGGGCGTATTTGTTATAATGGGCTCTCAGATATTAATAAAAATTTTAGGATTTATTTACAGAATAATTCAAACTAATATACCACAATTTTCAGATGTTGGTAATAGTTATTATGGATCTGGATATCAGGTATATACATTTATTCTTGCCATTGCAACTATGGGAATACCAAATACTATTTCTAAATTGGTTTCAGAAAAAATAACCGTAGGAGATAGAAGAGGAGCGCATAAGATTTTTAAAACCGCTTTTCTAGTATTTGTAAGTATTGCTACAGCTTTTTCACTAGCACTATTTTTCGGGGCTGGTGCAATATCAAATAATATTTTACACAATCCAGGAGTAAAGTACACTTTAATGGCTTTATCTCCAGCAATAATTTTCGTATCAATGTCTGCCGTTCTTAGAGGATACTTTATAGGAATGGAAAATGTAAGTGAATACAGTAAAGCACAGATTATTGAGCAAATAATAAATTGTGTATTTTCAATAATTTTTGTTTTTATGCTAATAGGTCAATCACCAGAGATAATGGCAGCAGGATCAACTCTTGCTACAACTGTTGCAACATCAACAGCATTCTTCTATTTAGTAAGATATTATAGAAAAAATAGAAATGAAATCTGGGATGAAATAAATAAATCAAAAACATTTGCAACTGAATCAAGAAAGAAAATTGCTAAAAAATTAATTTCTTATGCTATACCTATCTCATTTGGTAGTGTAGTATCTGCATTAGCAGGATTAATAGACGTAGTTACTGTTGTAAACGGACTACAAAAGTATGGATATGATATAGTAACAGCAAATGCTAAATATGGTATACTTTCAGGAAAAGTAGATATATTATTAGCAGTTCCTTTATCTATAAACGTAGCATTTTCAGTAGCGCTAGTTCCATTTATATCTGCAGCAATTGCAAGACATAGAAAAGATGAGGCAATAAGTAAGATAACATATTCATTAAAAATATCATCTTTAATAGCACTACCATGTACATTTGGATTATTTGTACTTGCAACACCAATATTTAAAATGATATTCCCTAATGCACCAGAAGGAGCATATTTATTACAAATCGAATGTTGGTTATTATTCTTCTCTGTATTGAGTCAAACTGTAACAGGTGCTTTACAAGGAATTGGAAAATTAGCAGTACCAGGATTAGCACTTCTTGTTGGAACAGTTATTAAATATGTGCTAAACGTAGTATTTATACCTATATATGGTGAAGTAGTACCAGCTGTAACAAGTATAATCTACAGTGCTACAGCATTTATAATATCATCAGCAGTACTATACAAAACATTAAAAGTAAATATGCCTTTAAAAGAAGTAATAGTAAAACCTCTTATTGCAAGTGCTTTAATGGGATTATCAGTATTTTTATCATATAAATTGTTTATTTTACTAAAATTAGGAAATACTATTTCTACACTATTCTCAATAGTTATAGGAGTAGGAGTATACGCTATATTAGTTATACTTTTAAGAGTTTTAAGCAAAGAAGAAATACAGCAATTACCTTATGGTAACAAAATATGTAAAATGCTTAAAATATAGGTAAAAAAACGACAGCTTTTTGATAGAAAAAAGTTGAAAAGTGTTGACAATACTGGTCTTTTGTAGTATATTCTAAATAGTTAATGAAATTAGGAGGGATTGAGATGAATAAAGCTGAATTAATTGCTAAGATTTCAGAAGAAAGTAAATTAACAAAAAAAGCTGCTGAAACTGCTTTAGATGCTTTCGTAACTAGTGTTGAAGAAGCACTTAAAAACGGAGAAAAAGTACAATTAGTTGGTTTTGGAACTTTCGAAGTAAGAGAAAGAGCTGCTAGAAAAGGTAGAAACCCACAAACTAAAGAAGAAATCAAAATACCTGCATCAAAAGCTCCAGTATTCAAAGCTGGTAAAGCATTAAAAGATGTTGTAAATAAAAAATAATCTTTTTAATAAATTTTTTTTAAAAGCTTTTATGTAAGCAATGG
>ERZ869979.680-NODE-680-length-10410-cov-3.443627_pt1 | contig 10410 bp, 10 predicted proteins | sample MGYA00521269_ERZ869979 | MGnify/ENA primary metagenome ERZ869979 (study PRJEB32232, sample SAMN07284974) | human gut metagenome | biome: human-associated habitat; material: feces | host: Homo sapiens | place: Tanzania | collected 2014-04-05 ... | reverse complement strand
CTTCAGCTCTTCTACGACTTTCTGTATTTTCTTGTCTACAACTAAATCGTAATAATCGCCATCGGCGTTGTAGATGAAATCGAATGAGTCTTTGTGCATGTTTTGTCTATTCTGTCATTTGTGCTTCTTTGTGCAAAGAAGATGATGGCTACTCGTCTCTATTGCTAATCTCGAAAATCAACTTCAGATATGCAGGTCTGCTGTCATAATCAATATTTCATTCTATTTATCAAACTTCTGAAATTTTGATATATTTCAGTTTCCGACATGTTAAGATATTCTAATGTGTTTCTGATATTATATTGTTTATTGTAAGGCGCATCACTCTCTGTAAGAATTCTTTCTTTGGGTATTGTTGATAATATTCTCCTTCCATTAGTCGATTTCGTCATGGCTTCATTTACGGAGAAATAATATCCTGCTGAGATGATTTTTGTTATCAACGATATGCTTCCTGAATACCAATGAAAAATAACGTTTGGTATTCTGTATTCTAAAAGTAAAGCAAGTAACTCTTTCTCTGCTTTTCGAGAGTGTACACTTACAAGCTTATGGGTATCACCGGATATTTTAGAAAGGATGTGTCTCAAACTTTTTATTTGAAAGTCTTTCGAGTTTGAATATGCAGAAGAAAATCCAACCCTATTTCTCCTATGTATGAAGTAAAATTAACGAGACTGTCAAACATAGGCAATTCATGCTGTGATGTGGCTGCCAACTGTGGATGAAAACCTAATGACAAGCGTATGTGTTTATATCCCACGACATACTCTTTTCCTATTCTATAATGACTTGGCAGATTTGTCATTCCTATAATTATGTCACCTTGATTTTCAGCCTTGCTAATATATTCTGTAGGATTTTCCATCATATCATAATGGCAATGTGTATCTATTGTCATACGATTCCTGCTTTACCTTTGATTTCGGAAGTTCCTTTCCTTGCAATCCAATCTTTTACTTGCTGATATGAATGTAACGCTAACGACACATAATCATCGAGCTCCTGCTTGCTACGTATTCCATTCATAACGAGTTCTCTTCGGATGATATTTGCATCCATTCGACTCTTTATAAAATACAATAAGGCATTGAAATCATGGTTTCTTTTCTGTTTATGAATATTCAAATTGTACTTGGTTCCATGCATGACATCGGTTCCAACATATTCTGCTGAATCCAATCCTATAATATCTAAAGAAACTCTTCTATACAAACATGGCAGACACATTCCGCAATGAGTAATTTTTTTATTGCGTATAACGTCATCTGGTTTATCCCAATGACTATTATGCCCTCTTTTTTTGCACAAGAACATGATTTTGAGTATAATTGTCTTAATATTACACTCTTATTCACATCATTGTCACAGTCTTTCATCATGTCTGCTTTTGATTTCAATCTGTATGGATTATAAAAAGTATTGTTGATACCGACCAATTGAAGTGCTTCTTGTATTCGTTTTATGAATGTGGGATGAGTCGTCCTTGTACTGCAAGCACTTCTACGTCCGCTATCCAAAGGTATATTTATTGATATTGTTCCATTTTCGGGTACTATTAGTGGGGTGTTTGGTGATATTTTATGAGCTACGTATATTCCAGCGGCAAAAAACAACAATGACCTTGAACGAAATGTGCTTTCAGATGGAGTTCTCTTTACATTCCATGACTTAGGTTTTAGACCTGCATTTAGAAGCACTTGCTCAAATTTGTTTTGAAAAATGTTGTTTTCTCTGCAATATCCTAAAATGCTTTTTTGGTCGCTATGTTCTTTACCCAATTCCATATGAGAAACAAGCAGTATCTTTTTGTTGGCAGACAACGTATTTGTTTCATCTATAAAACCGATTAATGAGTCTAAACCACCAGAGAATAAAGCAACTTTTTCAAACTCTTGCAGGTCGTAATCTCTAATATTTTTTGTCGGATGATAATCATAAGGATTTGCTTGAACGAAATGTATGTTCCAATTGTCTCCAGTAAGAAAACTTATGGCTCTATTAAATGCTTCGCGTCCATGATTCATCATGGCAAGATTGATAACAGGAATATCCAACAATACTAAATCTCGTTTCCATCCATCATCAGAATATGACAGACGATGGACAGCTCTATCCACATTATATACAATCATGGCTAATACAAGAAAGTCAAAAGCAACAGATGTGGTGTCCCGCGAGAACTCCCATAGTTGTTTGGGGTCAAATTTTGTATCAACTGAGCGAATTTGTCCGTCAATTCCTCGGAAAGAAATAGTAAAGGTTCCAAATACTTCACTTATTCTTGACGGCGTATAATTGATGCTTATTCTTGTTTCCATATATCTAAAATTTCGGATGTTAATGAATCAAGATAATCTTTTCCGTCTTGGCTGTTGAAGTCGATTTGAGTCATTTCTTTGCTCAACTTCTCGTCCAATTCGTTATTCAACCATCCTCTGATCTCTCTCTTTATTTCCTCAGGATTGCTACCTTTATCAAATATGTGACTTTGAAACAATTCCGCCGAGTATTCCAATATATACTCCACCTCAAAGGTTATAATCCATTCACAAATGTCATCTTCATTTGCATTTTGAAGTCTTTCTTCAATTTCTTGTCCATCTTTGCAATCCGACAAAATATCATTCAGCACTTTATCCATAGCATAGGTTGCTGCTGCATCATCCATCGTGGAATCATTGTCTCCAATAATTTCATTCAGCAGTAACTCCTTAAAATCTTGTGGCGTTTTTGGCTTTTGTGCATCAGGTAAGTTGTCAACTCCCAAACTTGCTATAAGTCCATATTGCTTGACACCATTTAGGACGGCTGTCAATCTTGTAACAGCTCGTCCTCCTGCACGACCAAACGAACTGCCTCTACGTCCTCCATGTCCACCGTTTCCACCGCCTCGATACAACCCATTACCAAGTGCCGTACCAAAGTTTCCTATAAATTTTGCATTTGTCGCAGATTTATTTCCTGTCCCATTTGCAATGCTCGTCATGGCACGTTTAGTGGCTGTCCAGTTGGGAGTCGATTTTAAATTATGAGATTGTGATGTACCCATGTTTATTGTCTTTGATTTCTTCGTTCTATAGCCCTTGACAAAGGTTTTGCTTTGGGCAATGCATCTATATAGTTACGTATTTCCTCACTTGAAGACTGCATCCTAACAAAAAACACATCTGCTTTTGCATCAATATTTTCTGTTCGTATATTGCTGAATAATAATTTAATTCTGTCAATGTTATTACTTAACAATAAATTGTTCTCGTCGCAATTCAGTATTCTCCAACAATTCTCTGATTTCGGATCTTTTCTTAGATTATCGTTTATCAAATGGATAATCATGTCTTTTTCCGAATCGTCACAAGCATTAATAATTCCTGGCAATCCCCGTTTCATCGTAACAATCGTTTGCAAGGTACACAATCTTTGAAACAGCAACATGACTTTACTCGTGACCAACGAGGCTATTGGTTTTTCATTCTTCAATGCATCGCGTGCTACCCAGAAGTAATTTTGCAGATTTATATCTTTCAGTGACGGTTCTGAACTTAGCCATTGCTTCAAGTAGTCTGACGACCAGTTGTCTTTCCATTGTGGGTTTTGGATTCCCTCTTCTGTTTTTGCTTCTTGTTCTACGTCTCCCAATGACAAAACACCTCCATTCGCATTTTGAAGTTTATACAGTTCTTCAAATCGGGAATTATACAGTGTATTGTATTCCAGTACCATAATTTTGGTTAGCACATCGGGACGAATATCCCTAAATCCTGCTACATCTGCTAACTCTTGGCGTACATATAAAGTATTCAAAAATCGTTTGAGTTGCCTTGGATTTCCGTTTAAGAATTGCTTAATGATAGGGGCAATTGGCAAACGATATTCTACAGCATAAAAATCAATATTTTGATTTTCTGGAATATTTGCCTTTATGTCATCTATATTGTATTTGGAATGCTTGTCTGTTTTTCTGAACTCTAAATATTTCTGATGTATTTGGTTGAAATGAATCTCATTCAAATGATTTTTGCATAGAAGAAGCGTAATGTAAGTCTCTTGTTCATTGTCAGACAAACGTGGCAGTTTATATGGCAATTGAATAAGTTTCTCCAAATAGTCAGAAAATGGACTGGATATATCCTCTTTCTTCATCTGAATTGGATAATGCTGACTTATGGCATATTCAATGATACGTTCATCCGCACCAATGACAAAAGCTGTTTTCTTTACATTCACAAATAATTTAACGGCCTCCAAGCAACCGATAATTCTTTTTGGATCACATCTATCTAAATCGTCAACATAGACAATAACGGCTTTATATCCCATGTCATTAACCAAATCCTCGAAAAGTTCTCTGAAAGTGGCAATGAATTTTGAAGTATTACCTTTGGTTACATCTTCAAGTAGGTTGTTATATTTATCCTTTCCCGTTATCTTATCTATGTCATCCTTTTTAGGCAGCCATTTCTTCAACCAACCAGGAGTAAGGTTGTCATATGCTTTTTTAAGAATGAAGATACCAACTTTCAGAAAGTTTATTCTTGCAAGTAAATCGTCTGCTCGCTCAAATACATCTTTCCGTGTGTTAATGTCTTTGTCTAGTGCTTACAATATACTTTCTATCATTGTCAGTCTTGTGGAGTCATAACTCTCAAATTGCCAACTGTTGAAATAAACTTGGAGTATGATGCTATGCTGCTCATTTTGTTGTGACTTCTCCCATTCTTGAAGCGACTGCTGAAGCAATAACATCAAACTGCTTTTTCCAGATCCCCAATTACCAAACACTCCAATTGAGATTGGCAACATGGCATCATTCAATATTATCTTTCTGAGCGAGTCTGCATGAACTTGATAGCCTAATAAATCTTGCGTTGTTTCATTATCTGACCACATAATTTACAGGTTTTTATGATTTATTTTATTTTGCATTCTCCACATACCGATATACATTCCTTTTCGTTCATCCATCAATAATCCCTTGCCACCTTTAATATATCTGTTTATTGGTTCTGATTGTTTCAATTTTTCTATATCCCAAACAGATAGTATTCCAATCAATTCATACATCTCAAACCTTATTTCGCTTGCTTCATTCTCGTTTATACTGTTTAATGATACAGAATAAATGATACGCTCCAACATTACTTTCAGATCCGTAAAATTGTTTCCACTTATAATACTATTGTATATCAGTTTACAAATTATATCCAAGTACTGATAGGTTTGATTTCCCTGCGATACTTTTGTGTAACTTATAATTTCCTTTATGATTTCACTAAAATCTGTATTATCTTGGAATTGACATAAAGCTAATGCAGCATCTTCTTTGACTTCTGATCTGGAAGCCATCAACATTCCACCAATTTCTTGTAAAAGCGAGTCGTGTCCTTTCTCATTAGTAATTCTGTTCAATGCGACAATGGCTTGCATCAATGGAATATTGTATTTAGTTCGGGTTCCTTCATATTCTTCTACAATCTTCTGTAAAGAACTTGCTGTTTCTTTCTTTATACCGATAGTTGCAAGTTGAATCAACATGATATTAATGGTATTGAACATTGGTTCTGTGAAATATCTCATTCCACCAAGAAATGTCATGGAATCATCTTTTAGCAAATCTGTTTTGTTTTCTGATAGAAATTTGCAGATATTTTCAGCCAATACTTCTGCTTCTTCAGACTCTATATAGGAGTAAAAGGCACTTAGCAAAGATAAATCTTCATTAAAAGAACTAATTGTTACTGATGAGCCGTTGTATCGATAATCCCCAGACTTAAATTCTTGTACCTTCTTTTTTATTTCGTCCTTAGGATTTTTACTATCCTTCAAAGGGTTGTATGGCAGTAAATTGAACGAATAGAATGCATTTCCTTTATATTCTGCCTTACGTCGCCATTCAAATATAGCATCGTCAAGCATGGTCTTGTTCTTTTCATTTAAATGACGATGATAAAGCTTTATCAGTCTATCATATGCCCAATCTCTTATATTTGATCTGTAATCGTTGTCATCGATTTCTTCAGTCAATCCCTTTTTGATTATTTCAACAATGTCATCTGTCGCCAGATAGTCTGTTCCAAACAAGTCGGGCATCAAGACCTTGGATTGTATTCTGTCATTATTGCTACACAATGGTAATCTGAACATTTCGGGGGCAACAGTTCCTGTAGCTTGCGGTGAAAGAGAGTTGTATATTGTTACCAATAAGTCATTGAATTTATCTGTTTCCCCCTTCTCTATGATTTCCGTTTTTACAAGGTGCAAAACTTTCATTATGTCTGTATCATCCAATGTTACACAAAACTTGACAAGCAACGGGATTATTGTGAATACAACTCTTTGGTAAGCACACTGATCTTTTTGTGCAATGGCTCTGTTACAGATTTTGTAAAAGTCTGAAAATAGTTTCTTTACACAACCATTCTCATCAATGCCAATTATAACGGTTTTGTCAATGACAGCATCTATAAAGAATCGATTTGAACTTCTTATTATATTGGCGTTAACATATTGTGGACTATATGATATTAAGGCTTCAAACACCTTCAGCAAAGTGTCTTTATTTATACTATAGTTAGGCAGTCCCATAGGCATACCTATTGACTCATAAAGTAACAATAGACGCTTGGCATAAAGGTATTCATCAACAAATCCACTGCGTCCACTATGCCATGACTGAGTATGGTTGTTTATATTGAATCCTACAATCTCTTCGTGTGTAGGCTTGTTCTTGATATTATTTAGTTTATTTAAGAATAAGCGTTCCAACTCTAAACTTTCATTTATTCCCTCATCATATTCTAACAATCCCCAATGATCTCGCTCCCAATCATATAGTTTAATTCTTCTGCAAACTATTCTTTGAGCAGAAATCAGTATCTGGCGATTCTGAAGGTTGGCTGTTAACATTCTTCTTCTCAGGTCAACCAATATTGGTATTAGATATTTGGCTGCGTCTTTACGCCCATTAACTTCTGCAATAATTGATGCTTTCCACAATGAGGATTTTATATCAGAACGCCTTATATTCCAGTCTTCAAGCATTCGCCTTACATTTATATAATTCAATTCATAAAGGCTTGCAAGACATTTTTCAAAATAGAACTTGTTTTGAGTTCTCTCATCCATCAATTCATAAAAATCCTCTAATTCTCGGCATAAAGATACAAAATGTTTCTTGTCACATTTCTGCCGATATATTGATAGAAGCGAGACTTCCAAAGATAGCATCAAATCCACATATAAAGGAGGTTGCTTGTCCCAATACAATTTGATGTCTTCTAAAGCAGTTATATACCATGAGGCACCTTTGGGCGTAAAGGATACATCTAGTCTGAAATCCAATTCATATAAGAATTTTACTAGTGTTTCTTCTTTAATACCTGTAAAATCTAAATTCATATTTGGAAATATGGATTCCGTGTCGTCGAAATCTGCATAATAAGCGTGAGGAACGATAATCCAGTCAGGGTATTTTTTTCTGATGTTTTCTAATTCTTCTGAACATTTTTTCAAAGTGACAGCAAAATCTTTTTCGTTTTTCTTATTCCATACATCATGAAGAATCTTACTTGCTTCAAATATAGAGCTTTTTGTTTTCTTTGGTTTCTTAGAATATGAATCCGTTTCTGTCTTGTCATCAACTAAGTATGTAAGAAGAAATTCCAATGCCTCTTGTATATCACAGAATGTTTCTCCATTCTTCAGACATCCATCTAAATTGATGACATTTATATTCAATTGGTTTAGAAGGGAAATATTGGATATATGTATATTCTTGTCATACGCTATCATATATACAGGAGTTTGATTGTTGCCCATCACATCCCTTAACCATCCTAACCATGAAAGAAAATTAGGGTCATTGCCAGAGAACCCTATCAGACAGAATAGGTTTTCTACCAACGCCTGTCTCACGGTATTTACCATTTCTGGATGCAACTTGGGATATGTTCTGTAATCTTCTTCTGTTATAATATATGTTACTTGGTGATAAAGTATTTTCTATTAACTCATCTAAGACTTTCTTGCCGAAAGTAGCTTCAATCATGGATGCAAGTCTTATTGGAGATACAAACTTCAAGTCTGAATCTGTTGGCTCTTGACAGTAAAGTTTTTTGTAGAAGGTTTTAGCCAATTCATTCCAATCTTTCATTCCTGTTTTATCTGTCGTCTGCCCATTTTTACTAAAACCTGCACCAACCATTACAGATGCTTGACCTGTAAAAACAAATCTCCTGATATGTTCCAAACGTGTCTTTATGTTAGCATTGAGTTTAGACTTGTATTCTTCAAAAAGAGTCTCTTCCATAGCTTTAAATGTTTCTAATCTTTATTTATTTCAACGTTTCACTTCCATCCTCTCCATACTTGCCATCCTTTGCCTCATAGATAACAGATGGTTCTAGTACTTCAACGGTATGCCATGCTCCTTTGGGTATAACGCAGCCATAGTTGCCAACAGTCGGATCAAGATGTATGCGTTCAACTTCTCGGAATCGTCTTTCATTAGTTACATTCATAGCATCCATACCTCTGTCAAATGACGAAGTATCTTCTTTTTTCAAAGATGACAAAAACGGATTCAACTCCTCATAGATGATTTCCACAAGTTTTCCACACAAAAGAAGTATATTCTCTGTGCTGTTAGGATGCCTATGGATAGGCACAACTGTTCCAGGCAGCAGCGCGTTCAGCATACGTTGGCTGGTATCTGCTGACGATGTACGCAAATCGAAGCTTTGACGTAACCTTGGGTTCATTGTGGCTTGCTCAAAGAGCTTGCCTAAAAAGTCTTTATCAAATTCCATAGTCATTAATCATTTGGTAGGTGATGCGTCTTTCTTGGCACAAATAAATATTTGCAGAATTGCCAAATGGCATAAAGTAATCTTCTCATCGTTCTGTGACAATAACCTTGAAAGTCTTGAATATAAGTTTGATGTCATACCAGAACGAGCTGTTCTTCACATACTCCAAGTACAGCTTTATCTTCTCCTGCATAATCACATGAATATAGTAATCCTCAGGATCCTCAGCCTTCTCCATCAGCTCGTTCTCGTTGCGGAACTTGATGCTTGCTGGATCTGTGATACCAGGACGAACATCCAATACATGCATCTGTTCTGGTGTCCAATAATTCACATAGTGACGCACCTCAGGACGAGGACCAACCAAACTCATATCTCCAATAAACACGTTTATAAGTTGGGGGAGTTCATCAAATTTATATTTACGGATATAATATCCCGAACGTGTCACACGAGGATCACGACCACCAATGGTCACTAATGAACCCTTGTCTGCTCCTACACGCATTGAGCGGAACTTGAAAATACGAAAGTCCTTATTTCCACGTCCCACACGCACCTGTCTATAAAACACTGGACCTTTAGAATCAAATTTGATCCAAATAGCCAATATCAGAAATAATGGACTTAAAACAATTAATCCACAACCAGAAGCAACTATGTCAAATAATCTTTTCATACTTTTAGGGTAAGAAAAACCTGAAGATAAAGATATTGTCTTCATCTTCAGGTCTATGATAATTAATGATTAAAGTTCAGATACAATCTCTACAAAATTCTCTATTACATATTCCAAATCCTCGTCCGTCATCTTAGTGTTCAACGGCAAAGTGATTTCATTGACAAACATATTATATGCATTAGGGAAATCCTTTATGTCGAAGCCCAATTTCTTATAGGCAGTCATCATAGGCAGCGGCTTGTAGTGAACGTTGGTAGCAATGCCACGCTCCGCCATCTTTTCAATCACCTTGTTTGTCTCCTCACGTGTCTTGCCCAACAGACGCACCAAGTACAAGTGACCCGATGAAGTATGCTCCTCGTCATAATGGTTCAGCACAGCCACGTTCAGCTCTTTCAAAGCCTCATCATAACGCTCAATCATCTTGCGTCTACGCTCCAACATACCCTTATAACGCTGCATCTGCACCAATCCGATAGCTGCCACAACATCCGTCATATTACACTTATACCAAGTGCCGATGATGTCATACTCCCAAGCACCAAGTTTAGTCTTAGCCAGCGCATCCTTGTTCTGACCATGTAGACTCAACAGTTGTGCCTTACGATAGAGATTCTCATTCCAAGTCTCGTTCTCAATCTCAGGCACACCACTAAACGTGTTATCCACGTTCTTGTCTAGCTCCTTCACCACCTTCTCATTACCAAAAGGCAGGTTCCACGACAAAGCACCACCCTCAGCAGTAGTAAAGTTCTTCACAGCATGGAACGAGAAAGACGAAAAGTCAGCAATTGCTCCCACCATCTTTCCCTTGCGTGATGCACCAAAGGCATGGGCAGCATCGCAGCAAATGGCAACACGTCCAAGCATCTTCTGCAAGTCGGTCTTAGGAGTAAACATCTCCTTCTTGCTTTCCACGAT
>ERZ869979.679-NODE-679-length-10410-cov-4.217846_pt1 | contig 10410 bp, 8 predicted proteins | sample MGYA00521269_ERZ869979 | MGnify/ENA primary metagenome ERZ869979 (study PRJEB32232, sample SAMN07284974) | human gut metagenome | biome: human-associated habitat; material: feces | host: Homo sapiens | place: Tanzania | collected 2014-04-05 ... | reverse complement strand
GACAAGAAAACCGATTTTTTCTCCGCTCCGGCCTCCACCCGGTTCCACGGTGCCTGCGAGGGCGGGCTGTGTATGCACAGCCTGAACGTCTACCACGCACTCCACGACAGCTTTTTCACCGACGGCGAAAGCGAAGAGAGCTTTGCCATCAGTGCCCTGCTGCACGACCTGTGCAAGGCCAACTACTATAAGCTGGGCACCCGCAACGTGAAAAACGAAGCCACCGGCCAGTGGGAAAAGGTGCCCTCGTACAGCGTGGAGGATCTGTTCCCCTACGGCCACGGCGAGAAAAGCGTCTTCCTCATCGAGCGGTTCATGAAACTGAAGGTCGAGGAAGCCGTCGCCATCCGCTGGCACATGGGCGGCTTTGACGATGCAGCCAAGGGCGGGTGTTTTGCCATCTCGGAAGCCTACGACAAGTACCCTCTGGCCGTCAAACTCCACATCGCCGACCTCGAGGCCACCTACCTGATGGAGCACCGCACCAGCTCCGTCCGGTGAAACGCCTTCTCAAAACGCAAAAAAGCTGACGTTCGGGCATAGGCTCCAAACGTCAGCTTTTTGTTTTGTTATGTACCCGCTCCCATCATCCGGTCAAACTGCGCCAGCAGCTGAACCGACAGATGATCCAAGGGCGTGCGGGGTTCCTGCAGGGGGTTCCAACGGGGCGGAGAGACTTCATCGTAAAAAGCATCCTCTTCGGCCTCGGGTGCCTCTTTTCCGTCGGGCGTGAACCGGATGACCGGCAGACCGGGCTGATCCAGCACCGGCTCCTGCGGTTTGGGTTCGGGCGGCAGAGCTTCGCCTTGGCGTGCCTGTCGGCAAAGGGCTTCCAGTTCCGCGTTCTCCTGTTTCAGTGCGTAGACCGTGCGCTCGTAGGCAAACATCCGGGTCTCGTAGCGGCGCAGTTCCAGATTGGCCGCCGCCAGCTTGCGGTTGAGCGCGTCCAGCTGCGCCACGATGGTTCCCGGCAGCTGCGGCTCCGGCTGCGCCGCCGCAGGTGCTGCGGCGGGAACCGGCGGTGCGGCTGCGTTTTGTGCCTGTGTATCCTCCGCTTTGCGCAGGGCGCGGCGAGACTGGCGGTATTCCATGTCGTTTTGGGCGCAAAGCCGCTCAATGCAGCGCAGAACGCTGCCCGCAAGACGGCCGCTTTCCACATCCTGTAAGTCCATGGTCTGCCTCCTCCCGCCTGCGCAAGCCCCCGCTCCCTCCCGGGCAGGGATCGCTTACTTGCGCTTGTTCAGGATCGCCAGCAGCTCGTCATAATAGCGGTTGTCGCTGCTCTCTTCCTCCACCGGCTTTTTGGCGGCATCGGCTGCGGGCGCAGCCTTGGCCGCACTGCTGGCCGCCGCCACATCCGAGCTGAACACCGCAGACGGCGTGGAAGAAGCCGCACCTGCCGCGTTGTTCAGGCTGTTGCGCAGACCCTCGGCGGTCTTGTTGTCAAAACCGGTGGCCACAACGGTCACGCGCATTTCATCGGAAAGGTTCTCATCGAACGCAGTACCCCAGATGATGTTTGCATCCGGATGGGCACTCTGGGTGATGAGGCCGGCTGCGGTCTCGACATCTTCCAGACCGATATCGGGGCTGGAGGTGATGTTGATGATGACGCCGTGCGCACCGGCGATGCTGGTCTCCAGCAGCGGAGAAGAAATGGCAGCTTTAGCTGCGTTCTCCGCCTTGCCCGCGCCCTTTGCGCTGCCGACGCCCATGTGGGCATAACCGGCGTCCTTCATGATGGAGCGCACGTCGGCAAAGTCAAGGTTGATGAAGGCCGGCACATTGATCAGAGCCGAGATGGACTCGACGCCCTGCCGCAGCACATTGTCAGCGGCCTGGAATGCGTTCATCAGGGTGATCTTCTCCTGACTGATCATCTTCAGGCGTTCGTTGGGGATCACGATCAGGCTGTCCACGTGCATCAGCAGGTTTGCAATGCCCTGTTCGGCCAGACCCATCTTCCGCTTGCCCTCAAAGGAGAAGGGCTTGGTGACGATGCCGACGGTCAAGATGCCCAGATCGTGTGCGACCTCGGCCACCACGGGAGCCGCACCGGTGCCGGTGCCGCCGCCCATACCGGCGGTGATAAAGACCATCTGAGAGCCCTTGAGTGCGTTTGCGATCTCGTCCTTGCTTTCTTCGGCAGCGCGCTGGCCGATCTCCGGGTCTGCGCCTGCACCGCGGCCCTTGGTCAGCTTCGAGCCCAGCTGCACCTTGGTCGCTGCGTGGTTTTTGGCCAGAGCCTGCTGTTCGGTGTTCATCGCAATGAACTCCACCCCCTGCAAGCCGTCGCTGACCATGCGGTTCACGGCGTTGCCGCCGCCGCCGCCAACGCCGATCACCTTGATCGTCGTAACATTTTCGTCCATTTCTTCGTCGAGCATCAATGCCATAACTTTGTCCTCCATCGGATGATATCGTAAACCCGCGCCGTTTCTTCTGCGCAGAATAGTCTCATGGTACAACTATATAACTGTATCGTATCATCTTTTGGCTCCGATTGCAAGACAAAATTACTTTTTTGAGGGTGTTTTTTTCACGGGGGTGCTTTTGGGCCGGGTTTCCCGCGCAATTCGTCCCCCAAGACGCGCCAAAATCTCTGTAAAATCTGCATATCCCCGGTCGATGTACGCGGTTCCGGAGATTTCGCTTTGCCCCCGCGCTGCAAGTGCCGCCAGCACCAGCGCGGCCCCGCCCCGCAGATCCGGCGCGGCCAGCTGCGCCCCGTGCAGACCGGCGGCGGGATTTGTAGGTTCTGCATGAAAGATGCGGCCTTCCACTTTCACGTTTCCGCCCAAACGTAAAAAACCTTCGGCACAAGCGAACCGCCGCTCAAAGATCACATCCTCAATGCTGCTGCTCCCCTGTGCGCAGAGCATCACGGCCGCCAGCAGCGGTGCCGCGTCGGTGGCAAGCCCCGGATACACCCCGGTAAAGACCCGTCCCGCACCGTACAGCCGGCCAAACCGGGCGATCTGCGCACGCTCTGCCCCCCGCTCGACCCAGCACCCCATTTGTTCCAGAATTTCCAGCACCGGGGCATAGAGTGCGGGCGGGCAGCCGGCCAGTTCCACCCGGCCTCCGGCTGCCGCCGCAGCGCAGGCCAGCGTAGCGGCAAAAATGCGATCCGGCAGGGGCGCAAAGACACACCCGGACAGCCCCCGCCGCCCCTCGATCCGCAGAGTCGCGCTGCCCGCCCCCTCGACCTGCCCGCCGCACCGGTTGAGGAAGGCGGCGAGGTCGGCGATCTCCGGCTCCCGCGCCGCGCCCCGCAGGAGGGTGGTACCCCGGGCGCAGGCCGCCGCCAGAAGCAGCGTTTCGGTAGCCCCTACGCTGGGGAAGCGCAGGGTGATCTCGGCCCCCTGCAGTCCGGCAGGAGCCGTCAGCACCAGCCGGTCCGCCCCCGCATCCAGCTCCTGAACCCCCATCCGCCGAAGCCCTTCCAGATGCAGGTCAATGGGGCGCGCCCCGATCCGGCATCCGCCGGGCAGCACCGTCTCCGCCCGCCCCAGCCGTGCCAGCAGCGGTGCGCAGAAGAGAATGGACGCCCGCATTTGTGCCGCTGTTTGGCCGGGCAGGGTGCTGTTCCACGGTGTGCCGGAGACCACCACATCCCCGCCCTGCCACTGCGCATCCAGCCCCGCCCCCCGCAGCAGGGTCAGGCAGCCGTCCACGTCCGACAGCCGCGGCACGGCCCGCAGGCAGACCGGACTGCGGCAGAGAAGCGCGGCAGCAAGAAGCGGCAGCACGCTGTTTTTCGCCGCCGGGATCTTTGCCGTGCCGTGCAGCGGCCTGCCGCCGATCACCTTGATGATGCTCTGCTGTTCTGCCATATCCGCAGCCCCCATTCCGCAAAAGATACCTCAGGCTATGCAAACGGTGCGCGGAATGTCCGTCGGACAGGCAGAACCGAATTTGTTGGGTCGTTTCTTCTGTTTTTTCAGGTCTCTCCTCGGGAAACTGCCAGCACGATCCCCATCTCGCCCAGCAGCATCATCAGGCTAGTGCCGCCGGAGGAGAAAAAGGGCAGGCTGATGCCGGTGTTGGGGATGGTGTTGGTGACGACGGCCACGTTCAGCACCGCCTGCAGTGCCACCTGCACCGTAAACCCCACCACCAGCAACGCCCCGAAGCGGTCGGGTGCCTGCGCCGCCAGCGTGATCCCCCGCCAGAGCAGCAGGACGAACAGCAGGATCACCATGCAGGCTCCCACGAAGCCCAGCTCCTCGCAGACGATGGAAAAGATGAAGTCGTTCTGCGGCTCGGGCACAAACAGATGCTTCTGGCGGCTGTTCCCGAGACCCAGCCCGGTGGCTCCGCCGGAGCCGATGGCATACAGGCTCTGGATGGTCTGGTGGCCGTCGCCCAGCGGATCCGCAAACGGGTCGAGCCATGCGTTGAGCCGGTCGGCCGCATAGGGCACAAGGTCGGGCAAGATGACGACAGCCGCGCCGATGGCCGCCGCACCGCTGACCCCCGCCAGAACGAACCACCGCAGCCCCGTGCCGCCCACGAACATCAGCACCGCCCCGATGCCCAAAATGAGCAGCGTGCCGGAGAGGTGGGGTTCCAGCAGCATCAGAGCTGCCACCACCCCCAGCACCAGCGCGAAGGGCAGCACCCCCACCGCAAACTGCTCCATCCGGTCGTGGTTGAGCGAAATGATGTGGGAAAACACCAGCACGACCGCAAATTTGGCGATCTCGCTGGGCTGCAGCGTGCCCAGCCCGGGCAGAACGAGCCACCGTTTGCATCCGTTGTACTCGGGCATGAAGAGCACCGCGGTCAGCAGCACCAGCGAGAGAGCCAGCAGCGGCCACGCCAGCTTATGGAACAGGTGGTAATCCACCCGGCTGGCAAGCCCCATTCCGGTCAGCCCCAGTGCCGCATAGAGCAGCTGGGGCCGCAGGTAGGCAAAGGCATCGCCCCGCCGGTAGAGTGCCACCGCATGGGAGGCACTGTACAGCATCACCAGACCGAACCCCACAAGGACGAGCACCAGCACCAGAAAGGGCAGATCCATTGCGGGCAGCGGTCGGAGCAGCGGCCGACGCTTGGCGTGTTTGGTTTGCAGCATTGCGTGTTCCATGGACAGTTCCCTCCCAGACTTCTATTTTACGCATCCCGCAGGGGTTCCAGTCATCTTCCGGCCGGATTTCACATACAGTGCTGGGGGGAGGTGCCGCCATGTCCGAACTTCGCACCCTGCCGGAACAGGGGTTCCGCCGCCGTGCCCGGTGGATGACCGTCGTATTCTGCGCCCTTGCGCTGGGGCTGGCCACCCGGCTGGTTTTTCTGCAGCTTTGCAGCGAAGGCCGATATGCCGACCGTGCGCTCGGCCAGCAATTGCGGGATACCATCGTTCCCGCCGACCGGGGCCGGATCTACAGCGCGGACGGGGTTCTGCTGGCAGCCAACAGCAGCTGCTGGACCCTCCGCGCCTCGCCCCGGGAGATGCCGGAGGACAAACTTTCCTTGGCCGCGCACGGCCTCGCCGAAATTCTGGAGCTGGACGAGGCGGCTCTTCTCGAAAAATTCCGCGACCGCCGCTCCAACGACTGCCTGCTCCGCTATCGGGTGCAGCGGGAGACGGCCGACCGGGTGCGGGATTTCTGCGAAGCGAATGGCATCACCGGCATCCGGATCCAGCAGGACTCGAAACGCTGGTACCCGCAGGGCGAATTTCTGGCGTCGGTCCTCGGGTTCACCAACGTGGACAACGCGGGCGTTTCCGGGCTGGAGCTGCGGTACGACGACCTGCTGACCGGCGAAAACGGCGTGGTGCGCACGGCCGTCAATGCGTGGGGCTATCCCCTCGCGCAGAGCTATGAGACCGAGCGTTTCCCCACCGAGGGCGACGGCTTGCGGCTGACCATTGACGCCAACATTCAACATTACCTCGAAAATGCGTTGAATTACGCCGTTCTGGAACATCACGTTGCAGCCCGGGCGGTGGGCATCGTGATGGACGTCAACACCGGGGCGGTGCTGGCCATGTCCACCACCCCCGCCTACGACCCCAACCAGCCCCGCGTCCTCTATGACAAGGCCGCACGCGCAGCGGTCGAAGCCCTCTCCGGTGCTGCGCGTGCCGCCGCCCTGCAGCAGGCGCAGCAGACCCAGTGGCGGAACAAGGCTGTCAGCGACCTGTACGAGCCGGGCAGCGTCTTCAAGCTCATCACCTGCGCCGCCGCGCTGGACGCCGGTGCCATCCAGAAAAATTCCAGCTTTTTCTGCGGCGAGTCGATCTCGGTCGCCAGTACCCGCTTCCACTGCGCCAACCACAAACGGCACGGTGCGCAGACCGTCACACAGGCTCTCGAAAACTCCTGCAACCAGAGCTTCATCCAGATCGGTGCCCGCCTCGGGAAAGAAGCCTTCTGCCGCTACTTTGCGGCCTTCGGCCTGCGCGAGGCCACCGGCATTGATCTGCCTGCCGAACCGAAAAAAAGTCTGTACTACACCGCCGACCGGATGGGGCCGGTGGAGCTGGCGTCCTGTGCATTCGGGCAAAGCAGCAAGATCTCCTACCTCGAAATGGCCGCGGCCGTCTGCGCCGTCGTCAACGGCGGCAAGCTGATGCAGCCCTACGTCGTTTCCGACATCCTCGCACCGGACGGTGAGGTGATCGACCACCTTGCGCCGGTCTGCGTCCGCCGGGTGCTCCAAGAGGACACCAGCCGGATCATGCGGGAGATGATGGAATCGGTGGTGCTGCACGGCGGCGGGCGGAACGCCCAGATCGCGGGCTACCGGGTGGGCGGCAAGAGCGGCACCAGCCAGAAACTGGACAGCGCGGACGAAACGGCCCGGATCGCCAGTTTTGTGGCCGTGGCTCCCATCGACGACCCGCAGTTTCTCTGCCTTGTCTGCCTCGATGAGCCCCACAGCTGGACCACCGCCGGCGGCAGTCTGTCGGCTCCGGTCTGCGCCGAGGTCTTGGAGCAGACCCTTGTGCTGCGCGGCATCCCCCGCGCCAGCACCGCACCCCCTGCCTCGTCCGCCGCCGCAGCCGAGCTGCCCGAGGATGGAGACAGCTTCGATGGGGCATAAAAAAGCCTCCCTGCCCTCGCAAAGCGATGACAGAGAGGCCGTTCTTCAGATGTTTCAGTGCTGCTGCGGCTGCTCACGGAAGGTGATCTCGCCGGTGGTGCTGTCCATGGAGTCCACGATGGCGAGGCTTTCCAGCGGATAGCCCTTGCTGCGGATCAGCTCGCCGCCCTGCTGGAAGCCCTTTTCGACGGCGATGCCGATGCCCTCCACCGTGGCACCCGCTTCATTTGCCAGCTCCAGCAGACCCATCAGGGCGCAGCCATTGGCAAGGAAATCGTCGATGATGAGCAGGTGATCCTCCGGAGTGAGGAACTTTTTGGAGACGATGACGTTGTAGATCTTTTTGTGGGTAAAGGACTCGATCTTGGTCTCGTAGTTGTTGTAGTCCAGATTGATGCTCATGGACTTTTTGGCAAAGACAACCGGTACATTGAATTCGCTGGCGACCACGGCGGCAATGCCGATGCCGCTGGCCTCGATGGTGAGCACCTTGTTGATGGGCTTGTCATCGAACAGGCGTTTCCACTCCCGCGCCATCTCCCGGAACAGGGGGATGTCCATCTGGTGGTTGATGAAGCTGTCCACCTTCAGCACGTTGCCCTCGCGGACAATGCCATCTTTTCGGATACGATCTTCCAGCAGTTTCATAATTTCTTGTCTCCTCCAAGCTCTTATGCCGTTTCATTTTCACCTAGTATACCGAATCCCGGCTCCTTTGGCAAGGCTTTTGCCGCCGAAAATCCACAAAAAATTCCCCTCGATTTTACGCCGTTCTTGTAAAAGTCCGACTCTTGTGAAAACCTCAAAAAGTCCGCCGCCGCAGCCGGGCAGATTTGGATTTTCCTCTCTTGTTTTCTTAAAAATTTTGAGTATACTGTAAACAAGCGGAGCGGAATGCTCCACCGCAAAGCGCAGCGGCTGCTGTGAGCCGATGCGCGTTGAGAGAAGAAGGAGTTTGTGTATGAAAACAGGATTGATCCTTGAAGGCGGTGCCATGCGCGGGATGTTCACCGCCGGCGTGCTGGATGTTCTGATGGAACACGGGATCGAGGCCGACGGTGCCATCGGCGTTTCGGCCGGTGCGGTGTTTGGCTGCAACTACAAGTCCCATCAGATCGGCCGGACCATCCGCTACAACACCGAATACTGCAACGACAAGCGGTACGCCAGTTTCAAAAACCTTGTGCGCACCGGCAACCTGTACAGCGAGCAGTTCTGCTACCACGATGTGCCCGAAAAGCTGGATCCCTTCAACGCCGAGGCGTTCCGCACCTCGCCCATGGATTTTTTTGTCGTCTGCACCGACGTCCGGACCGGCGACCCCATCTACCACAAATGCCGCACCGGTGACGCCGAGGACATCCAGTGGATGGAGGCTTCTGCGTCCATGCCGCTGGCGGCCAAGATCGTCAAGATCGGCCACTATTCCCTGCTGGACGGCGGCGTGGCTGACTCGATCCCCGTCCGCTTCTTCGAGTCCATCGGCTACAAGCGGAACCTGATCGTCCTGACCCAGCCCAAGGGCTTTGTCAAAAAGAAAAACCCGATGCTCCCGGCCATCCGCGCCAAGTATTTCCGGTATCCGGCCTTTGTGGAAGCCGTTGCCGACCGCCACGAGCGGTACAACGAGACGCTTTCCTACATTTCGATGCTGGAACAGTCCGGCAAGGATTACGTCATCCGCCCGCCGATCCCGCTGGAGATCGGTGCCATGGAGCGCGACCCCGCCCAGCTGCGCCGGGTCTACGAGACCGGCCGCGCTGTGGCCGAGATCCAGATCGACAAGATCAAGGCCTTCTTCGAGCAGGTCAAAGCCGAACCGGAGGCTTGACCCCATTTTCCGCCGCATACGCATAAAAATACAGAGCCGCTGCATTCCGAGGAACTTGCAGCGGCTCTGTTCTTGTTATGCCATGTTATCCAATGAAGATGATGCAATAGAATCCATCGTACCATCCAATGCCCACTTTTTTAAAGGCTGTATTCAGTGCGTCTTCATCCCATTCGCCTCTCTGAATCTCGCTCAGCAGGCCGCTCTTGCCATAGAGTGCACCTCCACGACATTCCTTTCCTTTCTGATAAGTCACCTTATTGTCTCTCAGTGCCTGCCAGACGTTAAAGTCATCCCGGTTATAACGTGCTACGCTGCCCTGCTGTGCGACCTCATTCAATGCCACTAGATTCATCCGGAGGGGACTCAGCCCAGCTTTTGTACGTCGAACATTGAACGCGTTCAAAACATCCTGACGGACTCCATAAAGTTCTGCATTTGCGTTCGGATCGCCCAAATCGTCGTCCGGTTCTTCCGGCACCGGCGGCGTCGTGTTGATATCTGCCGGTTTCTGCGCGTACAGGATCACGGTCGTGCTGTTGATGCTTCCGTCTGTGATGTTGATCTTTGCCCAATCCTCTTTGGTGCCGCCATAATAGATATAATCTACGCTGGTGTCACCAGTAAACGGATCATAAAGCGTCTTCAGCGTTTTCGGGAAATAGACTTTCTTCAGTTTGGAGCAAAATTCAAATGCGCAGTGCTGGATCTTTGTTTCCTGCCCTTTGGCGTTCTCCGGGATCACGATCTGCTCCAGATTGACACAGCTCCGGAACGCCAGATTTTCAATGTAATTCAGGGTCGAGGGCAGATTTACCTCCGTAAGGTTGGTGCATCCGGCAAACGCATAGTAGCCGATGGATTCCACACCCTCCTGCAGGGTGATCTTTTTCAGATTTTTGCAGCTACGGAACGCATACTGCCGGATCTCCTTCACCGTACCGGGAATGGTGACCGATGTGATCTTCTCGTTGCCGTCAAAGGCACTGTTTCCGACAGCAGTGACCGTATAATCCCCGATCTTACTGGGGATCGTCACGTCACCGGCCAGCGCGCCGTCATAGCCCGTGATCGTGATGCTGCTGCCGGATCTCTGATACTTCCACGGGGTCGTCTCTTCCGGCTTGGAGCTGGCAGCGGTCGAGCTGGATGCAGAGCTTGCGCCATTGTCTTTGCTGCTTGCACTGCTGGAATTCGACGAGCTGCTCGTGCTGCTGGAGCTGCTGCCATTGCTTCCCGTTGCAGAACTGGACGACGAAGTGCCGCCGTTGGGTCGGGATGCCGGCTGGGAATCGGGGAGCTCCCCTGTTCCGCTGCAGCCGGTCAGCACGCTCAGAGCCAGCACCGCAGCCGCTGCGGTCAACCAGATACGTTTCATACCAAAGCCTCCTGTTGTTTTGATTCGTTTCCCCGGTCGTCCGGGGTGTGATACACTTCCAGATAGACTTTTTTGCGCGTCTCGTAGAGTTCTTCTTCCAGCTGCTTGCGGAACGCCGGGTCCTCGAACAGCTGCACCACATAGG
>ERZ869979.678-NODE-678-length-10411-cov-3.953164_pt1 | contig 10411 bp, 10 predicted proteins | sample MGYA00521269_ERZ869979 | MGnify/ENA primary metagenome ERZ869979 (study PRJEB32232, sample SAMN07284974) | human gut metagenome | biome: human-associated habitat; material: feces | host: Homo sapiens | place: Tanzania | collected 2014-04-05 ... | reverse complement strand
AGATAAAGACGGTATTATCGTCTATTTTTGCAGCGTTAAGTGGCTTACTGCAATAGGTTTACAGGAAGCTATAGAGCCGTACAGCATATAGAAGAATTGCGCCGGGGATTCCAAACAAGGTACAGACGGTACCAGTTATGGGATTAATTCCTACGCCGGTAGCGATGTCTCTTGCGGCACAAAAAAAGTTAAAAAAGTAAATGAATCCAAGGCCGGCAGTGCTTCTACCGATAACGAAGAGAAGCGCTGACGGTCTTTTTTTTATGTATGCGATAAAATATCCGGCAAAGCAGGCGACACAAAAGATGAGAAGAATTTGATTCTGGGACATAGCATGCCTCCAAAAAGGTTGTTTTTAGATTGTATGAAGAAAAAGCGGAAAATATGAGAGAGGACAAATAAAGTTAATGGAAAATAAAATAAAAAAAGTAAAAAACAGGTAGACAAAATACTTACGATGTGGTATATTGATTTTGGAATAACTGTTATATATTTACATGATATAAATAAGGAGCGGAGTGCTTCCAGAAGATCACATAGGAATGTGGGAGGTGTTATAGTATGCGTTTTTCAGATATTCATATGATTATAATCGGAGAGGAAGGGGAATATGGGAGAAGATTGGTAAGATATCTGGAGACACACCTTTCTACTGCGATACGGGTATATCATTTTACAACAACAGAAAGTTTTTTAGCTTTTAAGGAGCGGGCAGACATTTATCTTTTAGATGAAGCTTTTTTTCAGAGGCTTTCCGAGGAGAAGCAGAATGTTTTGCTAAGAGAGAAGCGGCTGATCTTGCTGACTGCACAGGAAGAGGAAGGCACCTTTTGCAAGTATCATAATCCGAAGGAACTGTTAGACAGATTGAGCCGGTTTTCAGATGAGATGGAAGATCTGGCTGGGAGAGAAGACAGAAGAGAAGAAGAAAGAGTGGAAGGGAGAGAGGAGGGAAGAGAGACCGCAAGAACAAGATTAACCATGATATATTCTCCGGTTTATGAAGAGAAACTTAAGGAGATCGCGCGGTCTTTTATGAAGGAAGGAGATGTATATATCGGTGCGGAAGACCTGGGATATAAGGAGAATATTTCAGCATATGGGCAGGGAAGTGATATGGGAGATCTGTGTTACTATATTCATCTGCGTGAAGAGCATGTCATGGATAGGATGCGGGACATGCTGGTAAGAGAAGAGGATATCGAAGTGTTACATCCTCCGGATATGTATTTTTATTTACGGGAACTGACGAAGGAAGATTATACATGGTTTTTTGACAAGGTAAGGAAGGAGGGGACATACAGGGAAGTATTTTGGGGAGCCGGAATGGGCTTTGTATCAGACCTGGATATACTGCGCTGTTTTGACAGGATTATTTTGCTGGATTCAAGAGAGAATATACGTCTGAATCTCTTCTGTGACCGCTTAGAAAAAGTGCTGAATCTCAGAAGTTTTCATCAGGAGGCAGCAGAGCAGAAGGAGCAGTATCAGGAGTCTTTTCATCAGAATACTTTGTGGCAGGAACCAGTGAATTCTCGTAGGGAAGCTTCTGGTCAGGAATCATGGAAACGTGTATACAGGGAGGATATTTTGAATGGAACTGCCTGGTAGGAGAGAACTTCGGGAACAGATTTTACATCAGATGGATGGAAGAACATCTTATGTCAGTGATGCAGATGTGTATAGAGAGATTGATAAGGCTATTTTGCGTTCAGGACATAGTGGATATGGGACACTTTCGGAGAAGGAAGAACTAAGAAGGCAGATGTTTTCCTCCATCCGGGGGTTTGATGTTCTTGAGAAGTATTTAGAAGACAGCAGTATCAGTGAGATTATGGTTATAGGAGCTTCTCACATTTTTGTGGAGCAGAATGGCAGGGTAAGAAGAACAAGAGACCATTTTTTTGAAGAAGCCGATGTATATCGGCTGATCGAACAGATTGTAGCGCCGACAAACAGGATGGTGAATGAAGCTTCCCCTATTGTGGACAGCCGCCTTCCGGACGGTTCAAGAGTGCATATCGTATTACCGCCCATATCTTTGGAGGGTCCGGTTATCACTATTCGAAAGTTTTTAAAGGGAGGAATGACCATTGCAAGATTACTCGCTTTTGGAGAATTTCCCGAAGCGCTTACAGGGATACTTTCTGCTTTGGTGAAGGGAAAGTACAATATTCTGATCAGTGGGGCGACAAACTCAGGGAAGTCTTCGCTCTTGAATGCACTTGCAGAATATATAGGACAGGAGGAACGAGTGATTACAATAGAAGATTCAGCGGAACTCCAATTGTTTCATGTTGATAATCTTGTGCGGTTAGAGACAAGGAATGCAAATGTGGAGGGAGCGAATGAGATTACGATGCAGGATCTGATCAAGGCTTCTTTGCGAATGCGTCCGGACCGAATTATTGTTGGTGAAGTTCGCGGTGCGGAAGCGATGTCGATGCTTCAGGCGTTATCTACAGGGCACAGTGGATCGTTTTCTTCGATTCATGCGAATTCCTGCCGGGATGCACTCCGGCGTCTTGAAACGATGGTCCTTATGGGGATGGATATGCCACTTGGAGCAATTCAGGGTTTGATTGCTTCTTCTGTAGATATTCTTATACATTTGGGAAGATGCCTGAACGGAGAGAGAAAGATATTAGAGATAAGTGAGATTAAAGATTACAGCCGGACAGAGTATGAAACGCATACATTGTTTCAGTATAATAAAGATTATGGATTAGAGATTCGGGAAGATCTGTTCCATGTAGAGAAGCTTAAAGATTATGGACAGTATGAGAAGTATTGTGAGGCGGTGAAGTTGTTTCGTGAAGGAAGGGCAGAACAGAAGAAGGCGAGGGCGTAATCTCAGCAGTATAACTTCAGACAGAATCAATCTGGATAAGTGCAAGGAGAATGTAATCTTTTTTCTGGCAGGAGAGCTGGGATTATTGCTGCTGAATATATTGTGCTATGGAGATATGTACTGGATGATTCCGGAACAGGTATTAATGGTTCCCTGTTTTAAGATATTGAAAGAAAGGAAGAAAAAGAAGGAACAGCAGCTATATCAGAAAGGGTTTCAGGATCTGCTGCAGTCACTGCTGACTTCTCTTCAGGCAGGATATTCTCTTAATAATTCCTGCAGGATCGCACTAAGAGAGCTGGAAAGTCTATATGAAGGGGAGCAGAATCCGATGCTTGGGCAGATGAGAAGAATCGTGCAGGGAATTGATCTTCATATTGCGTTAGAACAGCTTTTTATGGATTTTGCGGAGCGTACGAATCTGGAGGAAGCGAGACAGTTTGCGGTTGTGATAGAGATTGTGCAAAGTACAGGTGGGAACGTAGTGGAGATTTTGAAAAGGACAATGCAGCACTTGAAGTATAAGATGGATACGGAAGAAGAGATTCGGGTTCTTCTTAGTGGAAAGCTTTTTGAGAAGAATATTATGTTGTCTATGCCGTTTTTCATTTTGGTATATCTTCGTCTGGCAAACCCGGAATATGTTGCCTGTTTTTATAAATCCGCTGCAGGACATCTGATTATGTCAGCGATGATTGGTATTACAGTAGCATGCTTTTTCTGGTCAGATAAAATTATGGATATTCAATTTTAAGGATAGTATGCCGGAGTCTCAGAATCCTTTGTTGTAGTATTCACAGATAAGGAAGAATCACCAAAATATGATCAGCATCAGTGGAGGCGGAAAACTTTATGTCAGAACGATTTTTATATACTATTTGGAACAGGCTTCCTTTTCGTTTTAGACAGCGCCTGAAGCAGAATGTAAAAAGAAATATGCAGGAACAATATGCAGAGTCAGAACAGGAATTATATAAAAGGACAGAGCAGTTTCTTTTAAAGCAGGGAAAGATTATCCTTATAGAAGTTATGATCGGAGGTCTGTTGTTAGCAGTTGTTCTTGCCTGGCATATTTTCAAACCGGATTATATTTTGCTAAAGCGCAATCCCTTTGGACAGGGGACAAAGGAAGTTCAGATTTCTTTACAAAAAGGTAATAAGAAAAAACAGATACAATATAAGTTAGAGGAACAGAAGATTTCATTAAAAGAACGACAAAAAGTATATCAAGCTTTTTTTAAACAACTAAAAAAGGAGATGCGGGGAAGGAATCCTTCTTTGTATAAAGTAAGTGAAGCTTTGAGTCTCCCGGAGAGCATTGCGGGATATCCGTTTGAAATTACGTATGAATTGCCGGAAGACGGCTCCGTTCATTTAGACGGAACGTTAAGTGAAGAAGTACAGACACCGTTACATAAAGGAGAATGTCATAGCAGATATATTATAGTGACAGCGCATTACCGAGAGTATAAGGAGAGGAGAAAGTATAAGATTTCTATTGTTCCAAAAGAAGCTTCTTCGAGAAAGAGTGCGTTTTACCAGGTACAGAAGTATTTGAAAAGAACAGAGAGAGCAAGCCGTCATGAGTCAGATGTTAAAATACCATCTTCTTATGGAGAAGCCAAGATCAGAGTGGGGCAGCAGGAAGCAGGAGGAAGAGGAGCTGCAGTTTTATTTCTCGTGATGTGTTTATGTATACCTGTACATAATTATTTGAAACTAAAGGAAGAGGGCGAGAGACATCGTAAAGAAGCAGAGAAAGATTTTCCTGTGATTGTTCATCTTCTTACATTGTACATGGGAGCGGGGTTATCCTTTCTTTCCGCAGTGAGAAGAATTGGCTGTAATTATCAAAAACAGAAGGAAGCAGATGCGAAACAGAAAAAGTATGCGTTTGAGAGGGTTCTGCTCATGGAACAGCAGATGAATAACGGAATGAGTCAAAAAGAAGCCTGTCAGAACTGGGGAATGCAGTTTCATTCAGAAGCTTACCAAAAGCTGGCGCTGATTCTGGTACAAAGTTTTACAAAGGGTTCTAAAGAAGCATCAACGATGATGGAGGCAGAAGAACGGGAAGCATTTCAAAGACGGGTGGAGAGAGCGAAGCAGGAAGGAGAGGAGGCCGCAACTCGATTACTTTTTCCGATGATCGTATTACTGTGTCAGGTAATGTTACTTGTAATGTATCCGGCGTTGATTCGGTTTCAGGGATTTTAGATTTTCAAAAAGATAGGAGGAGTAGCTATGTGTTTTTCAGTAGTAAAAAGAAGATTTACAAAGCGGTGCGAGAAAAAGGATGTGCCGGCAGGCAGAAATCGACTGAGGATGATTCTGGCTTCCCAGGATGGAATGGGAGTGGTGGAAGTTATATTAATTATCGTAGTCCTTATCGGTCTCGTCATTATTTTTCAGACGAATATTAAAGGAGTGGTAGCATCTATTTTCTCCACAATACAGAAAAATGCAGGCTCTGTTCGATAGATATTCGTCTGGGCAATTAAGATACAGAAGCAAGAAGAATACAGTGATATTTGAGGAAAAGGGACAGATAACAGTTTTTTTATCTCTCCTGCTGATTGTTCTTATAGGATTTAGTTTTGTTGTTGTAGAAGGGGTATCCAGTTATGGTGCAAGCGCACTGGGGGAAGATGCGGTAAAGAATGCCGGAGAGAATGTTCTTGCGAATTATGACAGAGAACTCTTTAATAAATATCATATATTTTTTCTTGATCCGCGAGAGAAAAATTATATTCTATCTGATGGGAAGGCAGATGTGGCTCAGTATTTTTCAGGGAATTCATTTTTTAATGTCTTCTGCAATTCTCTTGAGATGACAGAAGAAGTGACAGCAGTAGAAGAAGATGGACTTTATCTTAAACATGAGATTCGGGAGTGGATGAAGTACCGTCAGGAAGAGAAGGTGAAGGATACATTAAAGCAGCTTATAAATAATGTCAAAAAGAACAATGCAGACAGAAAAGAATATCAAAATGAAGCGGAGGAAGAGACAGGTAACATTGAGCAAAGTGAGGAAAATAAAGCAGAAAAAGATAAAGTAGAAGATAAAGCAGAAGATAAAGCAGAGGAAGAAACAGTGAGCCAGGAAGTACAGAAAGAACGTACAACGTGGAAGGAGATTAAGGAAGCGTTACAGCTTCTGACAAAGACAGGAATTTTATTTTATGTTTCCGATCATCCAGAACAGCTTTCCCGAAAAAGTATTCCAGAGGAGAATCTGCCATCAAGAGCGAAAAAAAGAGAACAAGAAGAACACAAAGTTGAGGAATTTTTGTTTTCCGGATCAGGATTAAAGGGGATAAAAAGTATGCTTTCTGTGGATTTCTCCATCAATACAAACAGTACATTGTGGACAAAAGAGAACTATATTGTTCCGTATATAGAAGAATGTTTTTTAGATTACAGTGAGGAAGGAAAAGAAGGAAAAGAAGAAAAGAACGATGTGCAGGAACAGGTTTTGGCATATGAAAAAGAGTATCTGATTAAAGGCCAGCCTTCCGATCTGGATAATCTTAAAAGAGTGGCGAACGATATTCTTTTGTTACGGTTTATAAATAATTATATTTTTACAGGCAGGGATGCGGAAATACAGTCTCAGGTGAATCTAATGGCTTCAGCACTGACTGGTGTTGTAGGAATACCGCAGACAGCAAAGGCAGTGCAGATGATGTTGAGAGCGGTTTTAAGCTACGGGGAATCTCTTCTGGAGCTGCACACATTATTTGAAGGAGGGGAGATTTCATTAACAAAGGACAGAGGAAACTGGAATCTGGAACTGAAAACAATGGTAAAGCAGTTAAAGGAAAAGAAGGCCGTAAAAAAAGGAAAACACAATATATCATATAAGGATTATCTGAAAGTCTTACTTTTTATGAAGGGAAATTCTACAATACTATGTTATCGCATGATGGATATTATGCAGGAAAACATAGCGTGTAAAGAAGCAGGTTTTTTGATGGAAAACTGTCTGTTCTCCTACAAATGGGAGGGAAGCCTTTCTTTTGGATCAGTAAAAATGAAGTTTGAAAAGCAGGTTAGTTATTAGTGAAAATCGGGCAGATATTTTTTTAAGAGTATCTGCTCGAAGAGGGGGTGAAGCAGGGTGCTCTTTTTAAGACACATAATAAAAAACTCCTTTTTGGGTATGTGTAATGTTCTATGTTCGAAAAATAAATTAATAGGAAAAGAAAAGCCTCTCCAGGCACGAGTCGAAAGATGGATTTTACTTAAGAGAAACAGAGCATCCTGCTTTGGCTCCTCCAGAGCATCGATAACCGTAGAAACTTCATTAGTTTTTCCTGTTTTTATATGCGTATTATGTTGTTTTATGGCATTAGCGCAGATGGTTTTAATAGAAACAGAAGTACATTATGCAGCATCTCAGACGGCAAAGGTATGCGCCCAGAAAGCAGTCGTACAGCAGCCGCAGAATGCAAGAGGAGTGTTTTTTTCGATATATGAAGGCGGTTCCTTATGTGAGAATCTTATTGATGGCGGGAAGAGAGGAATTTCAATACATTCTACTTTATTAGAGGGAGAACAACTGCAGATAAAAGCGGCATACACATTAAAGGTTCCGGTACCCTTTTTTTCAGGATTGCGATTTCGAAAAAAAACAACGGTAAAAAGAAGGATATTTTCAGGATATGTAAAGCACTGGGGAGAATATGAGGAAGCCGGGGATAATCAGATTGTTTATGTTGCAGAAAATGGAGTAGTATACCATAAAGATTCTTCCTGTTCACATATTTGTTTAAAAATTACCGGCAGTGCAGCAATACAGGAAGTTCTCCACTCATCAAAATATGCTGCCTGTGAGAAGTGTATAAAGAAAGGGAAAAAGCCATCGGCATTATTTGTAACGGCCTATGGGGACTGCTATCATTCTACACTGGGATGTAGTGGATTAAAAAGAACGATAAAAGCGGTAAAGTTAAAGGATGCCGGAAACTTGCGGCCATGTTCACGCTGTGCTTCTGGGAGGTAATTATGATAGGAATAAGAAAAGTGGATAATCGGGGGATGATGACAGTAGAAGCAGCCTGCATTGTACCGATTATTTTGATAATAATCGTTATAGAAATATTCTTTGGTATTTTTCTAATTGATATATCAGTAGTAAAGAGCGAGACGATTCGACTAGCCGATGAGACGGCAGATGTGTGGAAGACAGATGGAAATCTGATAGATGGAACGTATAAGCCACAGCAATTATTAAGTCGTAATAAAAATTTTCTTCGACATAATAATAGAGGTCAGCTTATCGGAAAGGCAAAAGCAAGGCTGACAAAAAGAATTTCAACACGTTTAAGTGGTACAGCCCTGTGCAAAAACGGAGTGAGTTTTTCAGGAGATAAAGTATCAGCAAGTGCATCGATTCGTTTTTTGATTCCTGTGTGGGGGAGCAGGGAGTATACGGGAACAGCTGGATGGACATTTACATGCAAAGAAAAAGCAGTTATAAGCAATGAAGAGGAACTTCTTAGAAAACAGACAGCGAAGAAGTAAGAAGAAATAAAGAATCAAAGAAAGATTGTAATAAAGAAAAATTGCAATAAAGAAAGATTACAATACAGAAATAAAAATCAAAAACAATGCACAAACAGATAAAAAGACAAACAAAAATAGAAGAGGAGAGAGTGTGAGGGATTGTGGATATTGTAAAAGAAGGGACACATACCTATCTGTTAAGTGTAATTGAACATAAAGAAATATTAAATAACGAAATACTAGATAACGAAATATCAGATAAAGAGGAAGCAGGTTTTGAAACAAAACAGAGCATGACCGATTGTGGGTTAGATTATTATTTATCTGTAGAATATGAGGTATTGAAGCGTAATTCTCTAAGAATGCTGGTACCGGTACAGCTTCGGGAAAAAGATGGAGAAAAAAGTCTGCTATTTGATATAACAGGAAAAAGATCATTAAAAATGCAGGAAAAAAATGAACCGTTATCACAGGATAAATGCAGAAAGATTCTGCAGAGTATAAGTGATTTAATACAGGAAATAGATGATTATATGTTGAACCTGAATTATGTGGAATTATCACCGGAATATATTTATGAAAGTGCAGACGGAACGATGCAGTGGATTTACAGTCCTAAAACATATAGGGAAAACCTCCAGGCCAGAATAGAAGCTTTCTTTGAATGGATGCTCATCCAGATAGATTATGAGGATGATAAAGCAGTGCGGTATATATATAAAGTGTATAACAAAGTTCGTAAACTGGGATTTTCAAAAGAATTATTGGAAAATTATCTGTGTACAGAAGAAAAACAGGAAGAATATATAAAAAGAAATTCATACGAAGAATTTTTCAGGGAAGAATTAGAAGAGGAAAGAGTGAAAGAATCGGAAAGAGAATACTTTAAAGAGGCAGATAAACCCTCTATTCAGAAAATAAATGCTAAAAAACCATCGCATCAGAAGTTCATATATATAAGCTTGATTAGTATTCTCGGAATCGCAAGTATCGCAGCAATCGTGTTAGAGAGTGTTTGTATAGTTTCCGGAATTACAAAAGGATTTACAGAAATTCTTCTCAGATATTGTATCGGGGGAATATTATTTATAGCAGCCTTTGTACTTGCAATATTAAAATGTTTTAGAGAACTTAGACGAATCAGAAAAGCGCCAGAGATATGTTTGGCTGATTATGATAAGAAAAATAGAGAAAATGATAATGCAGAGCAATACAATATACAGAAATACAATAGAAGAGGAAACAAAGCTATGTCAGTAGTAAAAACAGAAGCGGAATGGGATACAGAAACAGATTGGAATACCGAGGGAGAAGGAACAACCATTTTGAGTTTAGAAAAAGAATCTTTTTATCCGATGCTTCGAGATATGGAAACCGGCATTGTTTCTATCATAAAAAGCTGTCCGTTTTACATTGGCAGTGCAGAAGGGGTAAATCAGTTAAAAATATCAGATAAAACAGTAAGCAGAGAACATGCAGTGATATTAGAAGCTTTTTACGAAAACGGGGGAGAAGGATATATTCTGCGAGATTTAGATTCAACAAATGGAACGTGGATAGACGGAAGAAAAATAAAAAGAGGAAGCCAGGAAAGATTACAAGAAGGAGCAACGGTGCGCTTTGCACAAAAAGAATATAGATTTCTGTTGGAACATACAACAATCCAGTAATACAGTATGTGGTCTCTTGCACTAAAATGCCATCCCTTATATAATGGGGATAATAAGATAAAGAAAGGTAAGCAGGAGATTTTATGGAATTTACAGAAGCATTGCAGGAATTCTTATTTCACCAGGGATTTCAGAGAATAAAATATGATTCAAAGATTTTATGGGGAAAGGATGTCAATGGAAAGTTATCGCTGCTAGAGATTGTTCCTCCGGTATTACCGGGGCAGAAAAAGATTTCGTTAGAACAACGGGAAAGAGAAATGGCGGATATCGAACGTCAGATTATGATAAAGTACCAGAAAAAAGTAGAACATCTGCTATTGATATTGAAACAGGGAGAGCCGGATACAGAGGAAAGAAAAGAAGCAGAAAGTTATCCGGA
>ERZ869979.677-NODE-677-length-10418-cov-16.303162_pt1 | contig 10418 bp, 9 predicted proteins | sample MGYA00521269_ERZ869979 | MGnify/ENA primary metagenome ERZ869979 (study PRJEB32232, sample SAMN07284974) | human gut metagenome | biome: human-associated habitat; material: feces | host: Homo sapiens | place: Tanzania | collected 2014-04-05 ... | reverse complement strand
ACCTTCCAATAATATGCTACGCTCCAAGTTCAAAATAGGCGTATCGGTATCAAGCCTTACAGACTGTCTGTTGTTGATATTTCCGTTAACCCAATACTCCATCGTTTGAATTTTGTTATCTGCGAAATACTTCCCCTTGTTTATAAACACAGATGTTATGGGACATGATTTGTTGCCATATTTATCAGAAGCATACGCCCTTAATGAGTGTACACCAAGCGACAGAGCTTTAGCATCAATATCGAGCAAAAGAGTTCCGTCTGTAGCCTCAACTGTTTTTCTGTTCTCCACATCATCATCCAACCAATATACATAAGTTGCGACATTGTTATTGGTGAGATGTTTTCTCTGCAATATATATACATTAACTGGCGAACTCCACAAACCTTCTTTGTCTGCAAAACGAAAATTAAGCTGATGCACTCCTTCGGAATATGAAGACAAATCCAACAGAGAAGTGAACATCTTGCCATCGTAAGTTCCTTGTTGCTTTTCTGCCAAGTTACCATCTATCCAATACTCATACTGCCCTTGGGCATAAAGCGAGGTAAGGAAGAAAAGCAAGTAAGAAGTTAAAAATAATAGTCTCCTCATAGCTAATACTTTTTATTTATTTTGCGCTTCTACCTTTATTTTGACAGCCAACTTTCCTTCTTCATCTGTTTCAGCAGCTATCTCCTTGGATACAATCTGAGGATTTGACGGAATGGATGTGAAAGGACTTGTACCACCATGAATACCTATTTCTGTGTTGTCAGAAGAATGTATTCCATTTTCTACTATCGCATCTTTATTCAGAACATAATCATTATCTATTGGAAGTTCATAAGCTCCATAACGAGGATCTTGAAAAACATCAAAAGACAGATTTTCAAATATAGATAATATATTGTTTACCGCAACAACATGTTCTTGCTTTACAATAGAATTTAGTTCACTTGTTAATACACAGTGGCTATATTGAACCGTATTGTCACCGCCACCGCCAAATATAACAGAATTTTTTATGGTAGCTCCACTCAAACCACCATCACCATTTTTGTTTGCATAAGCCAAACGACCGATTATACAATTTCGTATCAAAAAGGTAGAACTTACTAAATTTCCTGATATATTAGAAACGATAGAATTGTCTAATACCAGATTCTGTGAATTCAAACCAGGATTAAACCAAAGTATTACACGACATTTTTCAAATAGACAATTATTGGCTGAAGAATATATATTTATTTGATTAAACTTACACTTACTTACAACTGCATTATTGATTGGATAGTCCTTTTCAAAATTAAGATAATAACAACAATTAATTCCCTCTAAATGTAAGCCTCCCTTAGCACCATTTATAACAACAGATATGATACCTTGAATTTTGGTCTCCGAAAGATTCAAAGAGTCGTTTTGTACTGCCCCCGCTCCATAAATTTTGACAGGTTTTGTTATCGTTACACCATTAAAAACACCGGATGATAAATTTATAACATCATTGTCGTCAGCCTTTTCTAATGCTTCTGCAAAAGCGTCCGCACCATAAAAAGCACTCAGCTCATCTCCATGCTGAAGCGTAGCCATCTGCACATCTTGAGCATAAGAGTTTTGGGTACACAGGCTCAAGAGCATCATTAAAGTCAAGCCTAAAAGTTTTATAGTTCTCATATCAAAAAGTTATTATATTCATTTAGGCTCCCAAAATGAATTTGTTAAAATCTTAATTAAATCTTGGTATATACATATAAAAACGTGGAGCCAGCCCTGATGCTCGTTCCACGATTCGTAGGCTCTCGCATTGCCCAAGTTGTCGAAACGAGCAATGCTGATACAACGCCAATACAACGTCAAATATCATGCAACATTCAAAATGACAAAAAAATGCGCGTAAATGCTAATATATACAGCATATAGCAGGCATTTGATAAAGTATGTATTTTGTTATTTGTTTGTTACTTTACCATTTGATTTTATAATTTATCATAGTTAATGGTTCGTAATTGGTTCTTGTTTTGGGTAACAAATCCAATTATTTTTCGTATCTTTGCACCGTGAGTAACAAATCTCGCAAAATGACAATAAGTAGAATAAATAACAAAGTAACATGAGAAGTAACAATGAACCTGTGCGCATACGCTACAAGGATTTGGCGAATGGCACAAAGTCGATTTATCTCGACACTTACAAAAGTGGAAAGAGGTCGTATGAGTTCTTGAAGCTTTATCTGCTTCCTGAGGACGATGACAAGGCTAAGGCTGTCAATGCCGAGACCTTGCAGAAGGCAGAAGCTATCAAGAACCAACGAGTGCAAGAAATCCTGTCGGGAAAGTTGGAAACAGTGAAGGCTTCCTTGGAGCATCCTGCTTCTACAACAACTTCAAGCAAGAAGACCGCACGAGCAAGTAAGAAGGAGAATGGCAATACTGCTAAAACTCGCAAAAGTGCCAAGGGAAAGGAAAGTGAGACAAACGAAGTTGTCGGAGCTGTTTCTGGCAGAGAAGGACACCAATGGAAGTTTATTGACGATGACGGTGAGGACAGAGCCATAGATGGAACAATCAAAAAACATAGAGGCAGACCCAACAAGCGTGAAGCTGTCACTCTTCGTTTCAAGAACCTTGCCAACGGCAGCAAGTCGCTCTACTTCGACATATATTATAATGGTGAGCGTAAGTACGAGTTTCTGAAGCTCTACATCAATCCTGAGATTACCGAAGCAGACAAGCAGAACAATGCCTTGGTCATGGAAACCGCAGAGCGTCTGAAAGAACGCAAGATGCGAGAGGTTGTCAATGGAGAGACTTTCACGGATCCTTCTGACGAGCTGAACCAAGTGGAGAAAGTTGAGGAATACACCAGTTCTGTGATAGTCCGTAGTCGCAAGATGCGCAATGGAGACCGTTCCCTCTTCCTTGATATATATTATGGTAAGGGACAACGTGCCTATGAGTCAGTTGGTCTTTATCTTCGTAAGGATGACAGCGAGGAGAAACACAAGGAAATCTGGAAAGAAGCTGAGAAAAAGGCCAAGGAACGCATGAAGGCATTGAAGGACGGAACCTTTGAGAAGCGTGTCGGCAGAAGAGGCTACAAGCCGCATGGAGAAGATCCCGATGCCAACGTGGACAAATACAAGGAGTATCTTGCCACCAAGAAGGTGAAGACAGAGATTGCCGTTGCAGAGACTGAGCGCAAGAGAAATTCCAAGACCAAGGAGCCTGTGAGAATCCGCTTCAAGGAACTTGCCAACGGCAACAAGTCGGTCTATCTATCCATCAATGTCAATGGTCGCCGAACCTACGACTACCTGCGTCTCTATCTCATTCCAGAGGTTGATGCAGCTGCCAAAGAGCAGAACAAGCAGACAATGCAAGCGGTGTATGCCATCAAGGCACAACGCATCATGAGCATCACCAACGGCATCGCAGGGCTCAAAGACAAGTCGAGAATCAAAATGCGACTTGTGGATTGGTTGGAGATATTCCGTGACGCACAAGTGGAGCGAGGAAGACAATCTGCCCGAAACTGGGTGAACAGCGTGCTGAATGCAGTGAGAGAACACTCGCCAAACGTGACACTCGCAGAGATGACCAAGGAATACTGCAATGGTTTCATGGTGTTCTTGTTGAACGACTATATCACCTACAAGCACACCCATCCGTCCAAATCCACGGTGATGAACTATCTCAAATGCCTCAAAGCAGCCTTCAACATGGCTATTGAGGAAGAGATAATGGACGACAATCCCGTATTGCGTCTTCGCATGGATGTTCTGAAAGGTGGCGGTACCAAGCGAGAGTATCTGACCGTTGACGAGGTGAAGAGACTGATTGACACCCCTTGCAAGCGTGAGGATATCAAGGCGGCGTTTCTGTTTTCATGCTTCTGCGGACTCCGTATCAGTGACGTGAAGAGTTTGAAGTGGAAGAACATCATCACCGAGGGTGACAAGACACGAGTTGAGATATTGCAGTACAAGACCAAGCAGCCTCTCTATCTTCCTCTCAACAAGCAAGCCCTTCGTTGGATGCCTGAGCGTGGATCTGCGAGTGACGAGGACAAGGTGTTTCCAACACTGCCAAGCAAGAACTACGACTGCATCCCGGAATGGAGCCGTGCGGCAGGTATCAGCAAACATGTGACCTACCATGTCTCAAGACACACGTTCGCCACGATGGAGCTGACCATGGGCGCAGACCTATACACTACAAGCAAACTTCTCGGTCATACGGAGGTGCGCACGACACAAATTTACGCAAAAATCATCAACAAGAAAAAGGACGAGGCTGTTTCTCTGTTGGACAGTGCGTTCGAAGAATAAAAATGGAACATAACAATACATCAAACAACCAAGGACGAGAAGACTCCTCGTTCTCTCTTTTTACCCCAATGCAATGAATGTACCTTCGCTAAAGGTGTAGGTGGCATTTGCGCCACCAACAAACTGTGGCTGTTTTTCAAGAAAGCCCACGAGTGCTATCAGACGGAAGTTATAGGATGCGGTAAACTGTATCACCGCTACAAAAAGGACTTTCTCAACAGCCATTCCTATACGGACTGCCAGTATGCGGCAGGCAAGAACGAGCACAAGAAGAACTTCTACATCATGGAGGAGTTTCTTGAAGAACGTGAGGATTTGGTAGTCATATTCTTTACCAAAGTGGATTTCGAGTATCATGACTACAAGGCTCTTCATCACAAGTTCAACACCACGGAGCCACCTCCAAACGGTCAGTATCTCCATGGTAAACCACCGTCAATATTACAAACAGCACAAGACACCAAACCGAAACAGGACTTTCAATGTTACTTTGATTCTACTCAGTTGAACCTCATTGCGCGCCATGCCAATGAGGTTCATTTGTTCTCAGCCGATGTGTCGGAAGAGGATATGCGAAAACTCTTCTCGTGCCAAGTCAGCAAGCAGCTAAAGGCGAGAAGCAACAGACGTGTGGCATTCTTCTTTGACATGCTCTGCAGCAAGAACTTGATTTGCAAGCAATGGCAATCGGTCATTGCCAAGCATAAACTCATTCTGTCTTCATCAACAGACAAGCCACTTACAACAACCAAGCTGTCCTCAGCAACCAGTGATGCCAAAAGTACCAACGCCAGCATCTATGAGGCTATCCGCAAGAAAGTGCAAGAAATAGCAGATTGCGGTAAAAATGACAGCAAGGACACCATCTGACAGATGAAAACCTTGACAGTTGGCTTGATAGTCGGTTGACAGTCAAGCGCACTTCCATCCGATTGGGCAGAAATGCCCTTACCTTTGCCCTCCGTAATCAGAAACCTGGTTATGGAGGGCGACCTCGTTATGTGTAACGATAAATAAAATTACGACAATGATTGGACAGACAACAAATCAGGCAAACAATCCACCAAAGGATGGCACTATCCTACCGCCAACGATAGACGTGGATAAACACGAGTTGACAGAACAAGAACTGGCAGATATGACACCAATGAGACTTGCCGAGCGCATTCAACAAATGGAAGAAGCATTCAAGCTGCTTGGACCAGTGGAGGATGTGTTGAACCGCATCAAGTGCTTGGAGAAATGGCTCTTTGCAGGAAAAGACGTGCTCACCCTTGACGAGGCAAGCGTATTCCTTGACGCTTCAAAGAGTCAGCTTTACAAACTGACACGTACCTTTGCCATTCCCCATTACAAGCCAAACGGCAAGACCATCTATTTCAGCAAGGAAGAACTGGTGGAATGGATCAAGAAGCACCCTGTGAAAACAAAAGAGGTGTATGAGCAGGATGCCATACGCTATGTGATGAACAAACCCTTGAAGAGCAGATGACGATGGAAGAAATGAACGACATGAGCCTCTTTGAAGGCGCAGCGGACAATGCTGATTTGTTGGAAAAGTTGCTGAAGGCATCGCTTATCCATGCGGACGAGACCTACCAGACACCGCCACAGATAATATGGGTGGACAACTCGACCATAGCCACGCTTGGCAACTTCAGTGCCTCCACAGGCAAGGCGAAGAGCCGAAAGACATTCAACGTGTCCGCTTTGGTAGCTGCCTCGCTTGCTAACGGAAAGGTGCTGCAATATACGGCAAAACTACCCGATGACAAGCGTAAGATACTCTACGTTGATACGGAGCAGAGCCGTTTCCATTGCCACAGCGTGATGCAGCGCATCCTCCGGCTTGCAGGATTGCCCGACAACATGAACAGCGAGAACCTTGTGTTCTTCGGACTGCGAGAGTACAGTCCCAACCTCAGACTGCGGTTGATAGAATATGCCTTGCAGACACAAAAGGGTTTTGGCTTGGTCATCATTGACGGCATAAGGGACTTGATGCTCGACATCAACAATCCGAGCGAGTCTGTCCATATCATCAACAAACTGATGCAGTGGTCAAGCCGCTATGACCTGCACATACATTGTGTCCTACACTTGAACAAGGGTGATGACAATGTAAGAGGTCACATAGGAACGGAACTCAGCAACAAGGCAGAGACGGTACTGGTGATAAGCAAGAGCAATTCGATGGCGAATGTGAGTGAAGTGAAACCGCTCAACATCCGAGACAAGGACTTTGTCCCTTTTGCGTTCCAAATAAACAAGGAGGGATTGCCAGAGATTGCCAAGGACTATGTGGTTGACTCCACCACAGCCAAACAGCCGAAGATGACAATAGCCGACATTACCGATGAGCAGCATGACAAGGCACTTGGAATGGCTTTCGGCAAGAAAGTGGTGTCAGGTTATGAGAATGTGATAAACGCATTGACGAAAGGATATACAACTATTGGTTTTGCCAGAGGTAGAACAGTGATGTCAAAGTTGCTGACCTTCCTATTGAAGAGCAAACTGGTGGTGAAGTGTGGCAACAACGAGTATTGCAGGGTGAAGGATTATCCTTCGCTTCCGCTGCTTGAAGAGCAGGAGATGAAGAAGTGAGGATGAAGCGAAAATCACTTCAAAAACCACTTCATTCACCTCGGTGTATATATAATAGTAGAACGGACGGATTTTGTGAAGTGGCATCATATATAACTACATGGACATACGACAAAATGACTTCACAAAACCGTTCATTCACTCTGGTGTATATATAATAAGCGCACGAATGAACAAAAAATGAATGAAAGATGAACATACAACAAGCAAAGGAAATCAAACTCACGGACTATCTGAGCGCATTGGGACATCAGCCCAAACGATGCAGCAAGTCCACATCTTATTATCTGTCGCCATTGCATGCGGAGACAAAGCCATCGTTCAAGGTGAACTTCAGCCGAAACCAATGGTATGACTTTGCTCTTGGCAAGGGTGGCAACATCATTGCTCTTGCCCAACTTCTCTACAATACGGATGATGTGGGTGCTGCATTGCAGCATATAGCAGCGGACATGAACAACCCAAAGTCCACAAAGGCAAAACCTCCCATACCGACACAAGTAGAGACAGACAAGATGGACAAGGTACATATCCAAGAATTGTCCTACCCTGTGCTTATGTCGTATCTGCGTTCACGCCATGTGGATGCGGACATAGGTAAACGCTATTGCAAGGAGATCTGGTACACGTTTAAGGGCAAGCGGTATTTTGGTATAGCCTTTCCAAATAACCGGGATGGGTATGAACTGCGTAACCCATATTATAAAGGTTGTTTGGGCGAGAAAGACATATCCTTGATACATTCACAGCAAGTTGGAGTGCAGGACAGATGCTGCATCTTCGAGGGGTTTATGGACTTTCTTTCGTACAAGACTTTGGAAAAGCGAGGCGACAATGTGATTTGCATACAAGAGCCATGTGATTATATCGTGCTGAACTCCATCAGTAGCCTTGGGAAATGCATGGAACGATTGGCGTGTTACACTGCTATCCATTGTTATCTTGATAATGACCAAGCAGGAACGGTGGCTGCCCATACAATCATGGACTGTTATCAAAACAGGGCAATCAACGAATCCATAAGATATGCAGAATACAAGGATGTCAATGATTATCTTATCGGCAGAAAATCCATTATTCCGCATAAAGAGGATGTATAAAGCGATAATTTTCTACGGAGAAAGTCAATATTCTCCGTAGAAAACTATCGTTTGCGTGATTTTTGCGTAGATTTCCGTACAAACATACTACACTTTTGAAAATATGTAGTAACTTTGTATAGAATTAAAGATGCAAATCATGGAAAAGCGTATGACAAATCCAAAATCTGAAGGCTATATCTCTGCAAAAGATATGGCAGGAAGAGCTGCATACTATAAAGTATTGCAAGCCGCCAAGAATGGCGAACTCACCAGAATAAAAAGAGGTGTGTATGCAACCGATGACCATTTGGCAAGTCAAATGCTTGATGTGGAAAAGGTTGTTCCTGGTGGTGTGTTGTGTCTGTATTCCGCTTGGTCACATTATCAGTTGACTACACAGGTACCACAAGAATATTGTCTTGCAATAAAAAGAGGCCGAAAAATCACCCTTCCAGATTATCCCCCAATTACACTATACCATTGGAGTGATACCGCCTTTAACCTTGGAATTACGAATACAGAGATTGAGGGGTTCAAGGTGAGGATATATGATGTTGAGAAATGTGTCTGTGATGCTGTAAAGTATAGAAACAAAATTGGCATAGATGTCTGTACGGAGATTATAAAGGAATATCTGAAACGCAGAGACCGCAATGTCAGCAAACTGATGAAATATGCCTCACAACTGAGAGTTGCCAAAACATTGGGAACATATCTACAAATGGAACTATAAAATAATAAATATGACAACGAAGAATTATGCTCGCTCGGTAAGAGCGAAACTGCTTAATATATCGAAAGAAGAGAATGTCTTCTACCAATCGATATTGACACGATACTTTCAGGAGCGTCTGTTGTACCGTCTGTCGGTAAGTCCATACAAAGAACGCTTTATATTGAAAGGTGGTGCATTACTGTATGCCCATGAGCATTTGAAAGCAAGACCAACATTGGACATAGACTTCCTTGGTCAACAGATTAGCCGTGAGTTGGACAATATCAAGGAGACATTCAGAAATTTATGCGACATAGAATGTCTGGAAGATGGAGTTGTCTTTGAAAAGGACAGCATTAGCGTAGAAGAAATCACTCTCAAAAAAGAATATAATGGTGTGCGAGTGCATGTCAAGGTAGGACTTGACACGGCAAGCCAAGTTATTTCCATGGATGTAGGCTTTGGCGACATCATAACTCCTGCACCCGTTGACCTTTCTTATCCGGTGTTGCTGGACACATTACCAGAAGTTGACATCTTGGCTTACTCTTTAGAGACCGTGGTGGCTGAAAAGTATCAGGCAATGATAGACCATGCGACAGAGAACAGCCGCATGAAAGACTTCTTTGATGTGTACAGAATACTAAAAGCAGGAAATATTGACTTGAACACATTGCAAGAAGCCATCACAGCCACGTTTGAGAATAGAGGCACCGCCATCTCTACGGAATATAGCCTTTTCGAGGATTCTTTTGCGACAGATGCCAAACGAAATATTATGTGGAATAGTTATTTGAAGAAAATCAAATTCAAGGAGCCACTAACCTTCCAAGAAGTTTGGACATATATCACACAGGAACTGAAACAATACATGGAAAAATAAAGGTATTACGATATACCTTATCAAGCTCTCCCATTCGGAGGGCTTTTTTTATGCCCTTTTCCCAAACATGCGAAAACTAACAGAAAAAGCTGATTAAAGTATGATTGAGAGTATGATATATAATTATAATTTGAATATATCTTAAACTTTGATGGCCATACTTTACAAAATTCTTTTATGTCGGATTTTACTCTTTACTTTGCACTCGCAACTGGCACTTTTGCCACTGCATAGAGTATAAATCATCAATAAAACAAAGTATTATATGAGTCCATTTTTGATATTCGCCATCAGCCTTACCATTGCATACGCTATTTACTATGCGGTGATGATAACGAGAGACCTGTATGGTAAGAAGGAAGAAGCCAAGAGCAACGAGGAAGTGTTTGACATCAGCAACATAACGGAAGAGGAAGCCGCAGTAGCCGTCAATGAAAGCGATGGTGGCTTTAGCGTTGCCGACAAGCAATACGACACAAGTTTCCAAGACGGCACATCATACGATGAGGGCTATGGTATGGGAACAGAGAACAACGGAATGAGTGATTATTCTCCAGAAACGGATTCTTCCGGCAGAGAAGATGATGTTGATGAAGACGAAGGAAATGATGTCAACCAACAGAAGCCGAAGAACGCAGCCGAGTCGTTGCAGGAAAAGATGGATGGGCAGATGGAGTCCACTTCTCCCATATGGATAGACGGACTATGGCAGGACGACTTCACGGAGAGCCTATTGAAACAAGGCGAGACAAAGCCAGGACAACCAAACATCAAAACAATACCAGTCAAGGATGAAATTTAGCCATATCATAAAGAATGTAG
>ERZ869979.674-NODE-674-length-10430-cov-3.334299_pt1 | contig 10430 bp, 10 predicted proteins | sample MGYA00521269_ERZ869979 | MGnify/ENA primary metagenome ERZ869979 (study PRJEB32232, sample SAMN07284974) | human gut metagenome | biome: human-associated habitat; material: feces | host: Homo sapiens | place: Tanzania | collected 2014-04-05 ... | reverse complement strand
AGATAAATAATTGACAGGGGAGAAACCGCCGCAAATATATTAAAAATTATGTTGATGTTACAGAAAGGCAGCGGTATACTTGTTGACAGAGAATTAGATATAAGTATGGGGAGCTGGCGATGCAGCCGGCTGAGAGGGAGCTGAGCGTTCCGACCCACAACCTGATGCGGGTAATGCCGCCGTAGGGATACGTTTAGTAGGCTTTTTATCCATATCCAGAATGGTACCAATCTTCTTGCCCTTTAAATTTGATTCTTTTTTGATGGATGAACTCTTTAATACAACAATTGAAGTAGTCGTTGCCTTACTATCCGCAAGACTAGTAACCACATCAAACGTATTATCTGTTTTATAAATGAAATAGTTGCCATAAGCTAGACCAACACACATACATAGTGCAATGAATCCTGCTAATAATCTAGGCAAAAATTTCTTAGCTTTAAAATGTAATATTAACAAAATAATCAAGCATAAAATAACCATCACCAATGAAACCAATATAATTAATTTTGCAGGTAATAAATTTAATTTTATGATTTGAAAAATCAATAAAGCCAAACTTATAATCATGAATATAGTCATGAACTTACTAATTGGTCGTTTATTTTTCTTCTTTTTCTTTTTACCATTACCCTTCACATTCTGTGAAAGTTTAACATCTTTTTTAGGCATAAAAATAATCTCCTATAAACTCTTCTATGGCTCACAATTTCATATTATATAATAAATCCCTTTCAATTGGCAAATCTGCATACAAAACAACCCTCTTTCTCTATAGGAAAAAGAAGGTTATGTTGCATCTATTAAACATCACTCTAATTCTATTTGGGCACCATTTTATTCGTTACTTACAATAATGTGTTCCGCATACTCAGAGCCACTCTATCCATGATTGAGAGCCACCCAATCCATGGATCAGAGCCACTTACAAAACTTTGTGTATTGTATCCTTTAATAAATTTTAATCACTTAACCATATTTTGAGAATTATTAATAACTACATAAATCTTTCGCAACGAAACGCAAAACCTTTAAAACCACTTTCTTTAGCTTGATAAAGATTTTTCTCATAACTCAATAGATTCGCTTTATACTTATACTCCAATGACTTAGAAGAATAATCATTCAATACATCAAAGAATAATAAGAACAATCCAGCTAACACCAATACGCTAGAAGAAAGTATCAACCAAATAACAGGTACAATTAAATAAACTACATCAAGTATCACTACACTTATAAAACAACTAAAACATGCAATCGTAAATCCAATGTGACATCTATGATACTTCTTGCTTAATTCTTCATAGTGACGAATATTTGTACTAATTCTATTTTGCATATAATCAGCAGTTTCCATAATAAACAACACCTCACAAGTAGATTATATACCCATGAATCTAAAAAGAGTAAGGATTTGTTCCTTACTCTACATCATCAGCTGATTTTCCTTCCATTACAGCATTAATTTTATTTGAAGCTTTTGTGACGGTACTTTGATCTGGAACCATTACATAAGCAGCATTTCCAAGTTCTGCACACATTTGTGTATCTCCAGTACCATCAACCATTGATTGTTCAATTTTCCATTTAGGATTCTTGTTCAATTGATATTTAATTAAACTTGTGATTTCATCATTTGACATAGTCGTTGAGAAAGTATTTGACATGCTATCCATAATAGAAGCATAATTTGTAACAATAGCAGGACTTGTAACTTTATCCATGATAGCCATTAAAACCTGTTGTTGATTCTTTGTACGTTGACGATCCCCTTCACTATAGGCATAACGTTCTCGTGCATACGCCAAAGCATGTTCACCATTTAAATGGTTAACCCCTTCATGAACTCCATATCCAGGTAAAGTGTAGAAACTACTTACCGCATAACCAGGCGCAACCGTAACGTCAATACCACCAACTGCATCAACAATATCAGTTACTGTATCAAATCCAACTTTAAAAGTATAGTTGATTTCAATACTTAATAAATTTTCTACGGTACGCTTCGTTGTATTTGTTCCATGTATACCTGTGTGCGTAATCTTATCCAAAGCACCTTCTTGACATCCATCTGCTGCATCACAAGTAGTTGTAACATAATAATCACGAGGAATTGATGTCAACAATACTGTACTTGTTTTAGGATTAATCGTAGCCACCATAATTACATCACTACGACCATTTTCATCGAATCCACCACGAGTATCCGAACCTGAAATTAACACATTAAATGGAGTATTTGTAATATCACTTACCGCATTTGCTTTGTCAGTATTCTCTACTTCATAACTTGTTTGATACACTACACGAGTTGTATTATTGAAGTCAGCATACTCTTCTATATCCGTAATCTGATCACGACTTGATTCATTAATGATAATTGAATCTACTTCACCATTATAAAAAGCTCCTAACATTGCTGACAAGCTTTCATAAGGTGTTTGATTCATTTCAATACCAGAATTATTCAATTCCTTTAATACTTTTTTTGAACCTACTGTACCAATGTTTTGTAGTACACCTACACTATGTCCAGCTAAATCATTCTTCTTTTTCAAATTGCTTGATTTCTTAACAACTACACTCACAGTTGTTTTTGCATTGGAAGAAACAGTCGTCATGTTTGATAATAAATTGCCAGTTTTTGATATGTAATATCCACCCATACATGATCCTAATGCAATAGCTATTGTAAAGATAATACAAATGATTTTAGATACTACACCCTTTGTGGCAAAACACAGTAATAATACAAAAATTAAATCTAATAACACAAAAATAACAGTAATTAAAAATAAGATTTTTGTTGGCAATACATTCAATTTAACTAAATTGAACAACAAGTACATAGTTGCAGCAACTAATATAATAGAAAAGATGACTCCAAATACCTTTCCTACTCTATTTGGTTTCTTTTTATTTTTTTGCATATAAACTCTCCTTAGACCCAATTATCATACTACAAAAAAAAGGGATAGGCAAACCCATCCCAGTTATATTACTTTACATCATCTGCTGATTTACCAGCTAAAACCGCATTAATTTTATCCTTAGCCAATTTAACTGTACTCTGATCTGGAACCATAACACTAGCTGCATCACCAAGTTCGGCACACATTAATGTATCCCCTGTTCCATCTACCATATACTGTTCCATCTTCCATTTTGGATTATTGTTGATTTGATATTTAATTAAATCCGAAATCTCACTACTAGACATTGTAGTTGAGAAAGTATTAGACATTGCATCCATTATAGATGAATAGTTTTGAACAATTGAAGGACTTGTAATTTTATCAACAATTCCCATCAAAACTAACTGTTGATTCTTTGTACGCTGACGATCTCCCTCCGTGTATGCATAACGTTCACGTGCAAACGCAAGAGCTTGTTCCCCGTTTAAATGATTTACTCCCTCATGAACACTTAAATTATACATACATGCAAAATGATCAACTGCATATCCTGGAGCAACAGTTACATCAACTCCACCAACTGCATCTACAAGTTCAGTTACGGCATCAAATCCAACTTTAAACGTATAGTTAATTTCAATTCCTAATAATTGTTCTACTGTTCTTTTTGTAGTGTTTGTACCATGAATGCCTGTATGTGTGATTTTATCTAGTGCTCCTTGCATACAACCATCTGCTGCATCACAAGCTGTACTTACATAATAATCTCGAGGAACTGAAGTAAATAAAACAGTACTTGTCTTAGGGTTTACTGTAGCCACCATAATCACATCACTACGACCATTTTCATCAAATCCACCACGAGTATCGGATCCAGAAATTAATACATTAAATGGTTTTGAAGTAATATCAGTTACGGCATTTGCCTTATCCGTATTTTCTACTTTGTAAGAAGTTTGATATACAACTCTTGTATTATTATCAAAATCAGCATAACTTTCCATATCTAAGATTTGACTACGACTCGATTCATTAATAATAATAGAATCTACTTCCCCATTATAGAAAGCTTCTAACATAGCACTTAAACTATCATATTCACTTTGATTCATTACTATACCATCTTTACTTAATTCTTTTAAAGCTTTAGATGATCCTTGAGTACCAATTGTTCGTAGTGTACCAACTGAAATGCCATTTAATTGCGATTTATTCTTGATATCACTTGACTGTTTTACTACAACACTCACAGTATTCTTTGCATGCTTAGTTACATTCGTGATATTCGTTAATAAACTTCCTGTTTTAGAAATATAATATCCACCTAAACAAGAACCAAATACAAGCACTAAAGTAATAACAACACAAATGATTTTTGAAACAATTGCTCGAGTATAAAAACACAATAATAACGCAAATATCGCATCTAATAATACAAATATAATGGTAATTAGAAACAATAACTTAGTTGGTAAAACATTAATTTTAATCAATTGATATAAAAGATAAAATGATGAAATAACTAACAGAATAGATAATAGAATTCCAATTCCTCTTAAAACTTTGTTTTGTTCCTTCATGTTTATACTGCCCCTCTTCCATAAAGAACTTGCTTAACTGTTTTAAATAATAATGTTACATCCAACCAGAATGACCAGTTGCGATAATAATATTCATCTAAAACTAAGCGGTGGTCAAAGTCCACATCACTACGACCATGACTTTGCCACATACCTGTAATACCAGGCTTACATGCGACAACATCATCATAATATTGTCCCATATCTTCTTTTTCACGTGGCAAGTAAGGTCGAGGACCTATCAGAGACATTTGACCAAATAGTACATTGATAAATTGTGGAAATTCATCCAAACTCTTTTCACGCAAGAATTTACCAGCACTCGTAATACGAGGATCATTTGCCAATTTCTTATTAATTGTATATTCTTCACGAATTGCAGGATCCTTTTCCATTAACTCTTCAAGAATCTTATCCGCACCAAGCACCATAGTACGATACTTATACATCTTAAATTCTTTACCATTCTTACCAATACGATTCTGTGTAAAGAAAATCGGCCCCTTATCCCCTTCTTTACGGTTTTTAATAAAGACAAAGACTGTCAATGGTATCAAAATTAAAATTCCACATAATCCAGCACAAATATCCATCAAACGTTTTAATATATAAGAACCAATTTGGTTCACACCACGAGAATTTGAAATCATTAAAATTCCGTCAAAGTCTTCAACCTTCGTATCAAACGTAACTAAACCATTCACTTGAGGTAAATATTTAATGACATTTACTTTCTTCTTAAACAATTCAAACAATGCATTCAAATTCTTCTGTTTTAATTCAGGTATCGCAATTAATACAGTATCAATATTATGTGATTCAATAAAAGAATCTACATCTTCAATACCTATTGTTTTATTATTAGAAACAACTTGTTCCTGATGAATACCATACGATTTACAATTCACAAAGCCTTGTACATCAAGCAGCGAATAACTATTCCCTCTACAAACAAAGGCAAGCTGTGAAGCTGTATGACCTACCCCCACAATTAAAGTATTATGTTTATATTTTTTTCTAAACCATTTATGTGTATATCTAGAATTAAATCCTGCAAAAACAAACAAAAAGATTGTTAAAAATACAAAGCCATATAATTTACGAAATGACAAGGAATAAAATGGAAATACCAAGAAACTCGCAAAGAAAAAGCCAACATGACTTAATACTAATAATCGTATTTCATCATACATTAGTAATACTTTTCCTTGATAACGGCCAATTAGAATCTGCATCAAGAAATATAATGCACATAACTTAATAGCTATTTCATCATCAAAACGCGCTATATTCATAGCTTGTAAGAACTGTATTAAAACCCAGAAAAATACAAATTCAATAAATATTTTTAATCTTCCTATTTTTGACATAAAGAAATCTCCTCACAATTTACACATAAACTATTGTACTAAAAAAAAAAGAAAAGAACAACATCCGTCCTTTTCAGTCAAAAACAAGTAAATCTAACCTTGAATAGAAGATAATACAGTAAATGTTGCCGCATCAACCATACAAGTATTTTTGATATCTTGAAATGTAAATGTAACTGTGTACTGTTGTGTAGCTTCATCTAAAGTACAACCAACATCTGTAACATCTTCTTGACCAAGTCCTGCATTGGCGAGAGCTGCATTAATAGCTGTTTGTTGATCCTCATCAAAAGATGTTGATTCTTCTTTTTCTTCTTTTTTTGTTTCTGGTTCTTCTTGTGGTTGAGAAGTAGAAGCTTCTTCTTTTTCTTCACTATTACTTCTTTTATAATTTCTTTCTTGTATAATACCATCTTTACCAATCTTATATTCATAAGATCCTGTAGTTGTATCAAAGCTTACAGTATAGTATTTCTTTTCTTCTTGGATAGATACGTTAGAACATTCTTTTTTAGTAGCATTCGCATCGTCTCTTGCGACTTCTAGAATGTCATTTTGAGTGATTTCTAATTCACGATTTCCACATCCAGTTAATAATAGAGTAGAAGCTAAGATAATGAAACTATTTCTTTTTCTTCTTTTTACCATTGTCTTCTCCTCCATAACCATATCCGTAGCCATATCCATAATTACTGTCACTTGCTGATTCTACTTTATTCAATACAACACCCATGACGTGACCGCCATTTCTTTCAACGTCATTAATGGCTGCTTTAACTTTGCGTTTATCCGATATCTTAGAGTCAACTACATATAGTACTCCATCACTTACATTACATAATGGAATGGCATCTGATGCTACCGCAACTGGTGGACAGTCAATAATAATATATCCAAATTCTTGACGAGCTTGATTTAAGAATTTAGCTAATCTTTTTGATCCTAATACTTCACTAGGATTTGGTACTTTATGACCTACTGTAATGACAGATAAAGGATAACCTCCATCATATTGTACGTCTTGTACTCCTTCAAATGAATGAATACTTACGCCTTCTCTAAATTCTGAAATAATGTTCGTTAATCCAGAACGATTAGAGATTTGTAGTATTTTGTGAACTGAAGCATTTCTTAAATCACAGTCAATTAATAACACATTTTTATATTTAGCTGCCATAATACGAGCCAAATTACAAGCTACAGTACTCTTACCTTCATTAGGAATCGTACTTACTACGTTGATTACTTGAATCGCATCATCCATCTGACTAAATTCAATATTAGTACGCAATCCACGATAGATTTCATCCACATCAAATTGATTTCTTTTCTTTCTTGCCATTTCTATCTCCCAAAGAAACCAAACAGTTTCTTTCTCTTTTCAACCTCAATGTTTAATATTTCTTTATTACTCAATAATCTCTTTGGATTCTCATAAAATAAGATATCCGCATTCTCAGAACCAATACGCTTAGATACAACTGAATACACATCACTCAATTGTTCAATACGATTTCCACTCGCTCTATGCGTATCTGTACAAATCACATCACAATATCCATTATCTAATAATTCTAATGCATTCGCTTGGATTTTCTTTCCATTCACACCAAGAATCGAAGTACGATTTAACTGTAAAACACAACCCACATCTACCCAATGATCAATAATGTCATAATCTAATCCATCATGGAAATATCTTTCAATATGAGCCAGTACTGGAATAAACCCCTTCATCTTCAATTCATATAAACATTCATCTCTATAATCAATCGAATGAATATCACGAAGAACATTGTATTCTACTAACATGTATTTACTACTATTTAAAGTCGGATACAAATCTAATTCCAATCCTTCAATAAATTCACTATTCATCATCACTTCCCCACCAAAATAAATAGAGATAGGACTCATCTTTCTTAATTCCAATTGACGAGTCACCATTTCATTATAGATATGAACATCTAATTGACCAGGAATGAAATGCGGTGTACTACAAATACCTACAATACCATCCTTCCTAGCTAATTCTAATGAACTCACTGCATCCTCAATACAAGGCATACCATCATCAATACCCCAAGCGATATGTGAGTGAATATCTATAAACTTAGCCATTATAATTCAGGAATCTCGCAGAAAACAGGAATACCCAAATATTTTTCTGCCTCTTCTTTCGTACGCAAACGATTATCAAATAAGAATCTTAATACTGCATAACCAACACCAATCACACCACCAACTAAAGTAGCCAACATTGTATTCTTCTTAATATTAGGTCCACTAGGAACATAAGACAACTTAGCCTTATCTACAACCTCAATATTACGAACATTCAAATTCTTCTGCATAGTCTTCGTAAAAGTACTTACCGTGTCATTTGCGATATCTTTAGACAACTTAGGATCTGTAGTTGTAGCAGTAACGGTAATAATTTCTGTATTTGATTCATTACTAACACTAACAAGCTTTTTAACACTATCAGCACTTTCTAATCCAACATCTTTAGCTACCTCAGACATAATGTTATTCTGCGTTAATAAATTAACAGCATTCGTAACCAACTTACTATTGGCCATCTGTGAATTATAATCCAAAGATCCACTCTCACTAATCTGTGGAGTTAAATAAATTGATGTACTAGCCGTATACGTTGGAGCAATCAATAACTTAGTTCCAAAGAAACCCCCAACACCAAACAATATACATAAAACAATAATTAACTTAATATGTTTTAATATAGCCCTAAATAATTCTAATAAATCAATCTCTTCCATTTCACGTACATCATTCTGTGTACGATCCATTCTACTGTTTACCATAAAAACCTCCCTTTCTCACAATAAAACATACTATATAAATATAGCATAGATTCACTAATTCATCATAAAAAAAGCTAAAAAACTAAATTTTTAGCTTTCATATAACTGTAATTAATCTCTTCTAAACAAATCACGAGTATATACTTTATCTTGTACATCATCTAAACAACTATCATAACGATTGGCGATAATAGCTTGACTCAATGCTTTGAATTCTTCCAAATCATTAACTACTTTACTACCAAAGAATGTTTCTCCATCCTTTAGTGTTGGTTCATAAATAATAACTTTAGCACCTTTGGCTTTAATACGTTTCATTACACCTTGAATAGAACTCTGTCTAAAGTTATCACTATTTGATTTCATAGTTAAACGATATACCCCAACAGTAACATCATGTTCTTTTGATTCATCCCATTCATCATTAGCTTCATAAGCACCAGCAATTTCTAATACACGATCCGCAATATAATCCTTACGAGTACGATTTGATTCAACAATGGCTTCAATTAAGTTTTCAGGTACATCCTGATAATTAGCTAATAATTGTTTAGTATCTTTTGGTAAACAATAACCACCATATCCAAATGAAGGATTATTGTAGTGAGATCCAATTCTAGGATCTAAACATACACCATTAATAATATCCTGAGTATTTAATCCTTTCATTTCAGCATATGTATCTAGTTCATTAAAGTAAGATACACGTAAAGCTAAATATGTATTCGCGAATAATTTAACTGCTTCTGCTTCTGTAAAGCCCATAAATAAAGTATCAATATTTTCTTTAATAGCACCTTCTTGAAGTAAAGCTGCAAATTTGTGACTTTTCTCAACTAATCTAGAATCCTTCTCATCTGTACTAACAATAATTCTTGAAGGATATAAGTTATCATATAAAGCCTTAGACTCTCTTAAGAATTCTGGACTAAAAATAATATTTGAAGTATTATACTTCTTTCTTACACTTTCTGTATATCCAACTGGAATTGTTGACTTAATAACCATAATAGCTGAAGGATTATACTTCAATACTAATTCAATAACACTCTCTACTGCACTTGTATCAAAGAAATTCTTCTTACTATCATAATTTGTAGGTGCTGCAATAATTACAAAATCAGCATCCGAATAAGCATATTCTGCATCTAAAGTAGCCTCAAGATTCAAATCTTTTTCAGCCAAATACTTCTCAATATAATCATCTTGAATAGGTGAAACACGATTATTGATCATATCCACCTTTTCCTTAATAATATCTACTGCCTTTACCTCATTATGTTGAGATAATAAACAAGCAATACTCAAACCTACATACCCTGTTCCTGCAACTGCAATTTTCATTTCATTTTTCCTCCTACTAATTTTTTAAAACTGGTTGATATACAAATTCTTTATGTCGGAATGACTCTTCTCCACCTTCCAAATATTTAAGTATCAAAGATATCATACGTTTCTCATAAGGATAACCAATTTGTTTAACCCATGCGCGCTCATTATCAGATTCCATAACAATAATACATTCCGCTTTAGCATTTGTCACTATAGTTGAATTATGTGTTGCGATAATGACCTGTCTTTTAGATTTTTCTTTTATCAAACTTTGAACTAAATTCTCATAAATATAGCTATTATCCAAATTATCCTCTGGTTGATCAATTAATAATGGTTTTCTATCACCTTTAAAATCACCCAATATAAATATAAAGTCGAGTAACGCTACAACCCTTTGTCCTA
>ERZ869979.673-NODE-673-length-10432-cov-6.790633_pt1 | contig 10432 bp, 9 predicted proteins | sample MGYA00521269_ERZ869979 | MGnify/ENA primary metagenome ERZ869979 (study PRJEB32232, sample SAMN07284974) | human gut metagenome | biome: human-associated habitat; material: feces | host: Homo sapiens | place: Tanzania | collected 2014-04-05 ... | reverse complement strand
AGAAGTGTTTTTTCTTCAGCACTCAAAACGAATGATGCTTTAGAAAAAGGTGTTATGACTGGATGCCTTCGTATTTCTAAGGAAAGTATTTTTACAGGGTTGAATAATTTTACTGCTTATTCTGTTTTAAATAATATTAGTAGTGAATTTTTTGGATTTACTGAATTGGAAGTTAAACAGTTGTTAAAAGATTATAATCTATCAGAAAAGATGGATGAAGTAAAAGAATGGTATGATGGATATCAATTTGGCAATAAAGAAATCTATAATCCATGGAGTACACTTATGTATGTTAAAAATATAACGCAAGATGTGTCTTTTAAACCAATTTCTTTTTGGGCAAATACTAGTGGAAATGATATTGTTGTTAAGTATATTCAAAATGGGGATAAAAAATTACGCAAGGAGTTTGATTTATTAATGAATGGTCAATCCCTTATTAAATATATCAAGCCTGAACTTACGTATCGTGAAATGGATAATATCAATAATATTTATAGCTTTCTATTACTAACTGGATATTTAAAGGTCATTAAAGATAGGGGAGAAAACCAATACGAATTGATTATCCCGAATAAGGAAGTTTATGAAATCTATAAACAATCCTTCATGTCATATTTTGAAGATTATACAACAAGCAAGAAAAATGAGCTTTATCAAGAACTTGTAGATGGAGATGCCAAGAAAGTAAATCTATTGTTGAATGATATATTATTAAGAAGTATTAGTTATTTTGACAATCAAGAATCTTTTTATCATGGATTTCTAGTTGGATTGTTGAATGATTATGAGGTAGTATCCAATAGAGAATCTGGAAATGGAAGATTTGATGTATGTGTTTTACCGGAAAGCATCTTAGGTACAGTCGTACTTATTGAGTGTAAACATTCAATAAGTGAAGATGATTTGATTGACGATGCCAAAGAAGGCGCAAGTCAAATAATTGAACAAAAATATCTTGAAGAACATAAATATAAAAAATATGAAAATGCAGTTGGCTACGGAATATCCTTCTATAAAAAGCAGTGCTATGTAGTTAAAGTGGAACAGGATCCTAAAATGTAGTTAGAAAAATTGTCGTTTTGATTGTAAGAGTAGAGAGTGTATGGTATGACACAATTTCTACTCTTTTTCTTAAGTTAACAAATGCAAACACAATATATTGAAGAAACGGAGTAAATCGCATGAAATGACTTTGAAGAAATGGAAATTGGACAATTCTTTACAGGAGTTGTTGATATTGTTCTTGCATGTCATTGTTTGCGGTGGTAAACTGAAGCCAAGAAATTAGTTAGTTTAATCTAACAACTTAGGTGAATCGATTATGAAGTTTTATGAAAGCGGAGATCACGGCAAGCCTGTCATCTTTTTGTTTCCAGGTACTTGTTGTTTATATAATAGCTTTGATCATGTATTAGAAGGATTACATGTATATTTCTATACGGTAGCTGTTTCTTATGATGGCTTTGATTCAAATGAGAATACTCAATTTCATTCGATGGAAGAAGAGTGTGAAAAGATTGAACAAGAAATTATGAGTCATTATGGTGGAAAAATTAAAGCAGCCTATGGATGCTCACTTGGGGGAAGTTTTGTTTCTTTGTTGATTCAAAGAAAAAGAATTCATATAGATCATGGCATTATTGGAAGTAGTGATATGGATGAGGCTGGAAAGATCATGGCTACAATTCAGACATCTATAGTAACGCCTATTATGTATAAAATGGTTCATACAGGAACACTTCCAAAATTTATGGAGAAAAAAATAGCGCAAATGGATGATTCAAAAAAGAATTTGGTGAATGAATTTTTAGATATGTTTGGATTAGGAAGTCCTTGGATTAGTAAGTGTAGTATTTATAATCAATTTTATTCAGATTTAGTGACAAAAGTACAACATAATATAGATGTACCAAACACAAAAATTCATATATTTTATGCGACGAAAATGGGTGAAAAATACGAAAAGAGATACCATACATATTTTAAAAACCCAGATATTCATCGGTTTAATATGCAGCATGAAGAATTGTTTTGTTGCCATCCTGACAAGTGGGTAGAAGAAGTAAGAAGTGTTGTGGAAGGAATATAGAAAATAGTATTTTGAAGAATGGAAAAGAGGTGAAGTTGGATATGGCGGATAAAATACAAAATGCGTATGAATCATCTAAGAATATATATGATGATGTTTTAACGCAACAAAATATTTTTAGTAAGTTGTATATCAAGTTGTTTTGGAGTGGTACAAATGATAATGATATAGCAAGAAAAGTTTTATCGTATATTCCAAATGATTTTTCAGGTAAACTTCTAGATGTTCCAGTTGGAACTGCTGTATTTACCCAACATAAGTGGATAGCTTTAAAAAATGCGCATATTACTTGTCTTGATTATAGTATGGATATGCTTGAACAAGCTAAAAAAAGATTTGATGGCTATGCACATATTCAATGTATTCAGGGGGATGTATCCAATTTGAAAATGAAGGATGAATCCTATGATATTGTGGTTTCTATGAATGGATTTCATGCTTTTCCAGATAAGAAAAAGGCATTTCAAGAAACGTGGCGAGTTTTAAAACCAGGTGGTACCTTTATCGCATGTTTCTATATTAAAGATAAGTCTAAAAGAACGGATTGGCTTGTGAATCATATTCTTTCAAAGAAAGGATGGCTTACTCCGCCGTTTCAAACAGAAAACGAGCTAAAAGATATTTTAAAAAAGATGTACAAACAAATGGATATTCACATAGATGGGTCGATGGTATATTTTTGTTGCATAAAATAATGAGTTGAATGAAGGTGATATTATGTTGTTTCAAACAGTAGGAAATGAATTGAATCCTGTTATTTTATTTTTTCATGCGATGGGTGTAACTGGAGAAAGCAGTATGCCAGTTGCCAAGAAATTAGCGGATAAATATTATTGTGTTCTACCCACTTCTACAGTATATTGTGCAAATCAAAAGTATCTAGGTAAAAGTGATGAGATACAACAGATTAAACGATTTTTAAGTGATCATGGGATCAAAGAGATTGAACTCGTAGTAGCATCTTCAATTGGTGCTGATCTGGCGATGGCATTTTTAACCGATGCCAAAATACCGGTAAAACATATATTCTTTGATGGTGGTCAATTTGCACAGATTGGTAAGATAACACGTAGAATTATGGTTCCATTTTTATATGTGGCCATGAAAAGCCTGTATTGGACAAATGGGAAAACATTGAAGAAAATTATGTGGTGTGACGATGATAATATTAAGCCTTATTTCATAGAAGCAGGAAAGAATTTGTCATATACAAATTTGAGAAAACAGATGGATGATAGTTTAGAAGATAAGTCATTTCCTAAATTTTCAGAAGAGCTACAAAAACATATATTCTTCGAGTTTGGAAGTAAAGAAGATCATTTTAAATATCGAAATGCAGTGATGCAAGCCTATAAATATGGTAACTTTCCAGTTTTTGAGGGATTGAACCATATGCAATATCAAATACGTAATCCAGAAGGATTTGCCAGAATGTTAGAAATGATTATTAAGACATATCGATTACCTGAGTTGACATTTTGAAAGAAGGTATCACAAAATACTTTGTTGTAGAGATTAATATTGACTTGCTTCAAATGATGAAGCTAAGAAAAACACTTTAGTAGATCCTATTTCAAAGTCTCTTATATTTTGAAGGATATAATCATATGTAGGTTCAAATTTGTTAGAATGTTAAGGATAAGTGAAAAAATGATAGATAATTATTTAAAAGAAACGGAGATGCTAGATTATTCCAATCCTCTAATTCAAGAACTGATTCAAAAGAAGAAGTGGAAGGAATTGGATGAATTTGAAAGAATCAAGGGAATATATAATTTTGTAAGAGATGATATCTTATTTGGATATAATGAAGATGATGCGATTTGTGCATCAAAAGTATTGTTTGATGGCTATGGTCAATGTAATACAAAAGGGACCTTATTTATGGCTCTTTTACGAGCTTGTCAGATTCCATGTAGAATTCATGGTTTCACAATTGATAAAAGACTTCAAAAAGGAGCAATGACAGGCTTAGTGTATTGGAGTGCACCCCAAAATATCTTTCATAGTTGGGTGGAAGTTTATTTTGAGAATCGCTGGGTTGAACTTGAAGGCTTTATTTTGGATAAGACATATCTTAACAATTTACAGAATCAATTTCCAAATTGTAAAGGTGCATTTTGTGGATATGGTGTAGCTGTAAAAGATTTTAGAAATCCAATCATTGATTTTAATCGCAATTCTACATATATTCAGAGTGAAGGAATTACACAAGATTTTGGTGTATATGATTGTCCGGATGATTTACTAAAAGCACACCATCAACAAATGTCAAAACTAAAAGGATTTCTTTATAAATATATAGGAAGGCATTTGATGAATCGTAATGTTAGAAGGGTGCGTCAAAGATGAAGTCAAAAAGAATAATTGTTGTAGTTGTTAGTAGTATTGTTTTATGTTTATCCTTATTTTTCATGTTCAGAAATGAAAAAGATACGAGCAGTTCTAATAAAGATTTAACATTGGTTTATGAAGAGAAAGTATCTCCAAATAAGAAGTATGTTTCTGATAAAAAAGATATTGTGCATTATACAATTAAAATTTATCAAGAGGATAAGAATACGGTTTATGTTCACGCTGAATCGAATTCTGCTATTTTTGAAAATACAAATTATTCAGTGGATTATAATCAAAAATTATCTAAAGAAGATATTCAAATTAAATGGATGACACTTTCAGGAAGTACAGAACCTAAAAAGAATGATCAACTAGGTCTTGCGAATGTCAAAATATTAAAAGATGGAAGTGTAGTTAATGAAAAAGTCATTAGTTTTGTAAGTAAAGGTGTTAAGGCCATTACGGACGTAATTGGATAAAATAAGGGAGTGTGATTGTGTGAAAAAAATGATGTTAGGTATTGTTTGACAACTTATGGGGTTTCTTGGCTCAATAGCTATTTTGTGCTCAGCGACACTTCATCAATGGAATTATAACGGGATTACTGGAATCTTAGGTAGTTTGTTGGGATTAGACTTAATAATTCCATTCATTGTTTGTATAACACTATTTATTTGTGGTGTAGTAGTCTGTTTCAAAGTAATAGGGGAAGAGTAAATTTCAATTAATATACTTGACAAAACCCTTTGTATAAGAATAATATAACAGTGTGATATAACACTGTTATATTTGTTTATTGGAGATTTATATGTCAGAAAAAACTGAAAAAACAAGAGAGAAAATATTGGATACTGCCATCAAACATTTCTTAAGAGATGGATTTAGTGGTGCTTCTTTAAGGAGTATTGTCAAAGATGCAGGACTTACAACGGGAGCTTTTTATAAATACTATCCAACTAAGGAAATGCTTTTTGATGCACTTGTTGATCCGTATGTTAATCATATATATGAAATCTATGATGGAATAATAGATGATTTCGAAAAGCTTTCTGCTCATGATCAGACAAACAATATGTCAAATGCAGCCAATGACGGAACAGGTCAGATGATTGATTATATTTATGATCATTATAATCATTTTAGATTATTGTTTAAATGTGGAGATAGTGGAAAGTATGAAGCGTTTATCCATAATATGGTGAATAAAGAAATGAAGGCAACCAAGAAATATATGCAGATTATGAAGGAGTCTGGAATGGATTTATCAAATATTGATGAAAGTCTTATGCATATGATTTACACAGGCTTTTTCTCGTCTATACTGCAAATAGTTGAACACGATATGGATAAAGAGATAGCTAAGAAAAATGTCCATCAATTAAAGGAATTTAATATGGGTGGATGGGAAAGAATATGGAATATTAAATTTCCGACTAAACCGTAATATTGGGTGGCCGTGGCCACCTTTATTTATAAGAACGGAGTTAGTTGCAACTAATAAGGAGGGCGTTTATATGCAAGAAAAGAAGAAATCTACAATGAGTTGGATCCTTGAATGGGCTGGACAAAAGAGAATGGATTATGTATGGAGTGTAATACTTGGAATAGGCAATGTGATTTTTAAAATCATTCCTTATTTTCTGATTGCCACAATTGTAAAGATGTTTTTAGAAGGAAATAAAGATTTTAATACCTATCTAACAAACTCAATATGTATAGCTATTTCCTTTATTGTGGCCGAGCTTTGTCATTCACTCTCAACAACACTATCGCATAAGGCCACTTTTACTGTACTTTCAAACATTCGAAAGGCATGCTTTGAAAAGCTAGCACGTGTGCCACTAGGATATGTGAAAGATACTTCGTCAGGTACATTTAAGAATATTATGGTGGAAAGAATTGATAGTATTGAAACAACGCTGGCACATATTATTCCTGAATTCACTTCAAATCTACTTGGTCCTATTGTTGTGTTGATCTATTTTTTTACAATTGATTATAGATTGGCTCTTTGGTCATTATTACCCATTATTATTGGTTTCCTATCTTATTTTGGAATGATGATTGATTATAAGCCAAACTTTGAAAAGACAGTAAAGACAACGAAAGATTTAAATGATGCAGCTGTTGAATATATTGATGGAATTGAAGTCATTAAAGCTTTTGGAAAAACAGAGAGTTCTTATGCGAAATTTACCCGTGCTGCCAAGGCCTATGCGAATTCCTTTATTTCATGGATGAAAAAGTGTTCGATTTATCATGCACTCATGATGACAATAACTCCCTATACATTATTGACCGTGCTTCCTTTTGGAGCTCATTATGTTGAAAATGGCACACTTACAATGCCTGATTTTATCTTATGCATAATTTTATCATTAGGGATTGCCGGACCATTGATCACAGCTTTTTCTTATACAGATGATTTAGGAAAGATTGGTGTTATTGTCGGTGAGGTTGTTGGAATTTTAGATCAGCCTGAGTTACATCGACCTGAAAAGAGTGTGGCTGTGCCAAAAGACAATTCGATTGAACTATCCGATGTTAAGTTTGGCTATCATGATAAAGAAATTCTTCATGGCATAAATATGGAATGTAAGGCTGGAAGTGTCAATGCGATTGTGGGTCCATCCGGAAGTGGTAAGTCAACAATCGCAAAGTTGATTGCGGCTTTATGGGATGTGAATTCTGGAAGTATAAAGATTGGCGGTGTAGATATTACACAAATATCTCTTATGGACTTTAATCAAAAAATCGCATATGTAGCACAAGATAATTATTTATTTAATGAAACAGTTCGTGAAAATATTCGTCAAGGAAATCCTAATGCGAGTGATGAAGATGTAATTGAAGTCACAAAAAAGAGTGGTTGTTACGACTTTATTATGCAGTTGGAAAATGGTTTTGATACGATTGTCGGTGGTGCTGGTGGTCACCTTTCTGGAGGAGAAAGACAACGTATTTCTATCGCTAGAGCCATGTTAAAAGATGCACCTATTGTGATTTTAGATGAGGCTACAGCGTATACGGATCCAGAAAATGAGGCAATTCTTCAAAATTCTATCGCTAAACTTGTGGAAGGAAAAACATTGATTGTGATTGCGCATAGGCTTTCTACAATAAAAGACAGTGATCAAATCTTTGTGGTAAATGATGGAAATGTAGTAGCACATGGCACGCATGATCAACTTCTTTCATCATGTGCACTTTATAAAGATATGTGGAATGCCCACATTTCTGTAAAGGATACAGTAAAGGAGGGAAAATAATATGTTTGAAATCTTGGCAAAATTCTTTAAATTTTCTGGTGAAGAAAACAGTAAGAAATTTAAATTATCTATGATGATTGGTTTAGTAGAAGCACTTGCTTCAGCTATGAAAATACCGGCTATTATGTATATTTTGATGGGCTTGATTGAAGGAAAATCAATGGGTAAATATATTCTTGGTTCATTAGTCATTATGATTATTGCGATTGTGATAGATATTGTTTGTAAAAGAATTTCGTCTGTACTTCAGACAGAAGGTGGATACAATGCGAGTGCCTTTATGCGTATTAAGATTGCAGAACATCTTCGTTATCTTCCAATGGGATATTTTAATTCAAATAGTATTGGTGAGATTGCTTCTGTTACGACAAATACAATGGAAGTACTTGGAGATGTTGCATCAAGAGTGGTAATGCTTACGATGCAGGGGATTTTAGAAACTACAATGATTATATGTATGATCCTTATTTTTGATGTAAGGATTGGATTGATATCTATTGTTGGTGTTATTGTATTCTTTATAATTAATTCTATGATGCAGAAAGCTGGTAAAAAAGATTCGGAACAAAAAGTTCAGTGTGATACAGAACTCGTGAATCAAATCATGGAATATGTGCAAGGTATTTCGGAAGTAAAATCTTATAACTTATTGGGTAAACAGGCGAAACGATTGAATGATGCCAATGATGCGTGTGCTAAAATCAATACAAAAATGGAACTTGTATTTGTACCTTATCATTTTCTTCAGGGTATCGTGACAAAGATTACAGGTGCAATTATCATTATTAGTTGTGCAGCCTTTTATGTAAATGGAACTATGAATGCGGTGAATGCGATTGGTATGACAATAGCTTCCTTTATGCTTTTTTCAAGCTTAGAAACGGCAGGAAACTATTCATCTCTTTTACATGTAGTCAGTGTTTGTGTGGATAAAGCCAATGAGATTCTGAAATTGAATACGATGGATATTGATGGAAAAGAAATTGAACCAAAGTGTCATGATATTCAATTGAATCATGTTTCATTTTCTTATGATAAACGAAAAATTATTGATGATGTATCATTGTCGATTCCAGAAAAAACAACGACTGCTATTGTAGGTCCTTCTGGAGGTGGTAAATCGACATTGTGTAATTTGATTGCGAGATTTTGGGATGTAGATGAAGGTGAAGTGAGTCTTGGAGGAATAAACGTAAAAGATTATAGTATGAATAGTTTGATGAATAACTTTTCGTTTGTATTTCAAAGAGTGTATTTGTTTGAGGATACCATTGAAAATAATATTAAATTTGGCAATCAAGAAGCTACTCATGAACAAGTTGTTGAGGCGGCAAAGAAAGCTTGTTGTCATGAATTTATTACTCAATTACCAAATGGATATAATACGGTTATTGGTGAGGGTGGAGCTACGCTTTCTGGTGGTGAAAAACAACGTATTTCCATTGCCCGCGCTATTATGAAGGATGCACCCATTATTATTTTGGATGAGGCAACTGCCAATGTGGATCCTGAAAATGAAAAGGAATTAATAGAAGCTATCGATGCTTTGACAAAAGAAAAGACAATTATTATGATTGCGCATAGATTAAAAACTGTCAGAAACGCCGATCAAATTGTTGTGATAGATAAAGGAAGCATCGTTCAACAAGGAACACACAATCAATTAATGAAACAAGAAGGTATCTATAAACGTTTTGTGGATTCTAGAGAAAAGGCAGTGAGTTGGAAACTTGCACATTAAGAATGATGAAAAAATATATTGATAGAAACATTAGTGAATTTAAATACTAATGTTTCTTTTGTTTTGAACTAAGGAAACCCAATAAATTTTATAATAATGAACAAATGGTACTATGATACATTGAAGAAATGGAGTAAATCGCATAAAAAGACTTTGAAGAAATGTTAAATAAGTTAAATTATGTAATATTGTTGTACCATTGTATTGAGGTAGTGAGTTCTTGACGGAATAAATTTAACAAATTATTATTCGTTTTATTTGATAAAAAAACAGGCAATTTATTATGTTGCCTGTTTTTGCTTAGCGAATCTGTCCATTACCCTGGACTATGTATTTATATGTAGTTAGCTCTTCAAGTCCCATTGGACCTCTCGTATGAAGCTTTTGTGTAGAGATACCAATCTCACAGCCTAGGCCAAATTGTCCTCCATCTGTAAAGCGTGTTGAACAATTCACATATACGGCTGCACTATCAATGGATTGTGTAAAGAGTTTGGCGTGTTCATTGTTTGTGGTTAGAATAGATTCACTGTGTTTTGTCGAATGTTTTGAAATATGTTCAATGGCTTCTTCTACAGAATCCACAATTTTAACGGCAAGAATATAATCTAGAAATTCGGTGTCGAAATCTTGTTCTGTAGCTTTTGTGCCTTCAATGATATTTTGTGCTCTTTTGTCCAATCTTAATTCAACTGGATATGTGTCTAGTTGTTTCTTTAATTTTGGTAAGAATTCATTGGCCACTTTAGAATGTACTAATAAGACTTCTTCTGCATTACATACGCTAGGTCTTGAGCATTTCGCATTCTCAATGATTTTAACAGCCATATCTTGATCGACTTCATCATCGACATAAATGTGACAAATACCAGTACCCGTTTGAATACATGGTACTTTGGCGTGTTCTACACATCGAGAAATTAAATTCTTTCCACCTCTAGGAATCAATAGATCAATATACCCTACGCCTTCCATTAATTCATTGGCACTTTG
>ERZ869979.671-NODE-671-length-10455-cov-5.047697_pt1 | contig 10455 bp, 7 predicted proteins | sample MGYA00521269_ERZ869979 | MGnify/ENA primary metagenome ERZ869979 (study PRJEB32232, sample SAMN07284974) | human gut metagenome | biome: human-associated habitat; material: feces | host: Homo sapiens | place: Tanzania | collected 2014-04-05 ... | reverse complement strand
ACCAACTGTGCCATTCCCGTACCGAGTGCAGCTCCGGCAACACCTAAATTTAGTATATAAATAAAGAAATAGTTAAAAACAACATCAAATACACACATTGAAATATTCATAAGGCTAGGAAGTACGGCATTTCCTGAACATCTTAACATTCCGGAATGTAACATTGCCATCATATTAAATGGAATAAAAGCACCTACTATTGCCAAATATAAAGTGGCATCTCTACAAATGGAAGGGTCTGCCCCCAATAATTTTGGCAAATAAAAACTGGATGCTACCACAACCAATGCCATACATAAACCAAAGATAATATTAAAGAGAATCGACTGACATACTACCTGTCTTGCCAGTTTGTTTTTACCGGCTCCTAAATATTGGGCTACCTGCACTGAAAAGCCCAATACCGCAGCTGTACAAATTCCCCCAAAAAGCCATGTTGTACTGGCAACAACACCAATGGCTGCCGTAGCCTTATAACCTAGTGATCCAACCATAGCTGTATCAATATAGCTCATGGCCGTTCCAACCAATTGTTCTAATATGGCAGGTACAGACAATAAAATGACGATTTTTAATTGATCTTTGAATTCTATTTTTTTATTTTCGCGCATCTGCGTCGTTATTTCCATCATGTTCATAAGATGATTATACAAAGAAAAAAGATGTATGTCACCATACACCTTTTAATCTTCTACCTCTTCACGCCACATTTTGGCTCCTAAATGAGCTAACTTTCCATCCAAGTTATCATAACCACGATCAATGTGATAAATATCGTGAATTTCTGTCACACCATCAGCTATTAAAGCAGCGATGACAAGACCAGCTCCACAACGAAGATCTGTTGCGGTTACTTTAGAACCATGTAACTTTGTCTTTCCATTGATGAACGCACTTGGTGTGTGTACATCAATGTCAGCACCCATCTTATTTAATTCTGCACAATGTTTGAAACGTTCTGTATAAATTGTTTCTGTTACTACAGATTGACCTTCACATTGCGTTAATAATACAGTAAATGGTTGTTGAACATCTGTGGCAAAACCAGGATATGGTTTTGTCAAAATTTCGGTACGTTTCAAAGGCTTATCCGTTTTAAGTACATGAATAAAATCTGAACCAACTTCCATATTGATTCCCACTTCTTGAAGTTTCATAACAATAGCTTCCAAGTGTTGAGGAATAATATTTTCGATACGCATATCATTGGCCATAGCGGCTGCCATAATCACATAAGTCGCTGCTTCAATACGATCTGGAATGATTTCATGAATACATCCCTTTAAATATTCAACACCATCAATCACAAGCGTACTTGTACCCATACCATGGATTCGAGCACCCATTTTATTTAATAATGTTGCGATATCAATAATTTCAGGCTCACGTGCGGCATTTTCAATAACCGTTCTACCTTTTGCGTAAACAGCTGCCATCATAATGTTGATTGTAGCTCCTACGCTCGAAATATCTAAGAAAATATTTGTTCCTTTTAATTCTTTCGCATCCAATATATAACATCCATTTTCATATTGAATATTTGCACCTAAAGCCTCAAAACCCTTCAAGTGTAAATCAATAGGTCTAGGACCCAAGTAACATCCACCAGGCATCTTAATTTCTGCATGACCAAATTTTCCTAACAAAGCCCCCATAAAATAGTAGCTTGCTCTTAATTTTGAAACAGCCTTAGATACCATAGGAATATTTTCCATATGAGTAGGATCTATATATAATGTTTCTTCATCTCGTTTTTCAACATAAACACCAAGTTCATTCAATAAAACGATCAAAGACTGTACATCTGAAATATTAGGTACACCATAAATTGTAACAGGCTCATTTCCTAAAACACATGCTGGAATTAAAGCCACAGTCGCATTCTTTGAACCACTAATACGTACTGTTCCATTTAAATGATGTCCACCTTCAATTTTAATGACTTTTTCCATTCATTTTCCCCCATTTCAAGGTAATGCCTATCTATTATAGCCTATTCAATCCGGATAATCTAGAAAAATATTGTAAATTCCAAAAGCCTTTATTTTAAATGTTGTTCCATCCAGTTTGTGATTTCATTTAAACGACGCAAACGATGTTGTGGAAGTCCTGTACGAGATAAATCATGATTTTCACCATGGAACAAGCACATACGAGCTTCAATATTCTGATCTAATAAAGCATTCAACATTTGTAGTCCTTCACAAAGTGGACAACGATAATCCTCATCAGAGTGAATAAACAATGTTGGTGTTTTCACGTTACGTGCATATTTCAATGGTGAATGCCACCATAATTTTTCTGGGTTTTCATCGTATGTAGCAGATTGTTGATCTTGTGCAAAGTATGGTCCAATATCACTTGTCTGAGAGAATGAAATCCAGTTTGCGATACTTCTTTGACTTGCTGCACACGCAAAACGATCTGTATGACCAATAATCCAGTTTGTCATAAATCCACCATAGCTTCCACCAGTGACTCCGACTTTACTAGCATCGATTTGAGGATATGTTTCTAAGACTTTATCTGTAAACTGCATTAATTCATCATAATCAATTGTTCCATATTTTCCACGAATGTCCATAAATTCGTTGCCACGTCCATCGGAACCATGAATATTACAGAAGAATACAAAGTATCCCTTACTTGCCCATACTTGCATTTCATGATAGAACACTTTTCCATATACCGTTTTAGGTCCACCATGAATATCTAAGATAGCTGGATATTTTTTTGTTTCATCATAATCCTTAGGCAATAATACCCATCCGGTTAAATCTTCACCAAAATTCACTTCTACAGGATCTGCCACATATGTATCTTCCATTTTATTAAAATCAGATAATTGAACGGCTTTACCATCTACAACTTTATACAATTGTTGAAGACTTGCCACATCAGCTCCAATAAAATATAATGTGTCATCTTCAAATGCGAAAGATTGAATTGTTCCTGGCCATTCAAATACAAGTTCAATGTTTCCATTTTCTAATTTATACAAATTATTGTGATCATAGATCGTAGAAACAAAATATAACGCATCTTTATTTACTAGAGTCGCATTTCCAGCAACTAAAGCACAATCTGTACCTACACTGTTTCCAACACATTCTTGCCAATCAGCAATTAAATTAAAGTCTTGATCAAAAAATTTTGGATTCTCATTCAAACCATATTTTTCATGTGTACTTGCGATAAGAACCAATTTATCATCCACAAAATCAAAACTTTGAATACTTCTTTCTTTAGCATCTACAACTGTACTTACAGAACCATCATATTTATAAAGATCTTCATATAAAGCTTGTTTTCTTGTCCAATTTTGTCCTGTATAATACAAAGCACCATCATGGATCTTTGCGTTTGACACATCAAAGGTACCTTCTGTAATGCAAACAAGTTCTTTTGTGTCTAAATTATATGTATATAAATGCGTACGATGTTTATTTGTGACTCCCTGACCATTCATATAGAAAGGAATTTCATCAAACACTTCATAATCATTTTCTTCTTCAACAAGTTTTTCTTTAGTCATCAAAACCAAAGTATTCTCATTTAAATATCCCAATACATTCATTCCCGATTTATCAAAGCGAGCAATTTCTTTGGCTTCTCCACCATTCAATGCCAAACGATATAGAGATGTAGATTTTTCAATATTCTTACGATTTCCACAGAATAGAACCGAATTTTCATTTTCAATATAATATCCGGCTTCTTTTCCAAAAGAAGTTAAATCATATACTTTATCATCCTTTACGCATTTTAAAGTATATTCATAAGCATTGTCTTTTTCAGCTGCTACCCCATCAACAAAGACTTTTACTCCATCTTTTACTTTTAAATTTCCATAAAAGTGATAAGACAATAAATCATTAATTTCAACTGACTTCATATATTTTTCCCTCCAAATTATGCAAAAAGCAGGCTTAACAGCCTGCTCTTTTAAAAAACTTTAATTATTCAGCTTTTCCAGCAGAACCAAAGAAGTTTTCCATCATTTCTTTACATAATGCAGTAATTGCATCAGCACCTGGTTTTAATAATTTACGAGGATCGTATCCTTTTCCTTCTTGGTCTTTTCCAGCTTCGATGTATTTACGAGTTGCTTCTGCAAATACTAACTGGCATTCAGTGTTAACGTTAACTTTAGAAACACCTAATGTGATAGCTTTTTGAACTTGTTCACGAGGGATTCCTGAACCACCGTGTAATACTAATGGTTTACCATTTGTAGCGTTTTGGATTTCTCCTAAACGATCAAAGTTTAATCCAGCCCAGTTTGCAGGATATTTACCGTGGATATTTCCGATACCAGCTGCTAAGAAGTCTACACCTAATTCAGCGATAGTTTTACATTCTTCAGGGTCAGCTAATTCACCAGCAGATACGACACCGTCTTCTTCTCCACCGATTCCACCAACTTCACATTCAATTGATAATCCTTTTGAGTGTGCTAAGGCGATCATTTCTTTTGATTTTTCTAAGTTTTCTTCGAATGCATAGTGAGAACCATCGAACATTACAGAAGTAAATCCTGCTTCGATAGCAGCTTTTGCACCTTCATATGAACCGTGGTCCAAGTGTAAAGCTACAGGAACTGTAATTCCCATTGCATCGTGGATTTCTTTTACCATAGCAGCAACTGTTTTGAAACCACACATATATTTAGCAGCACCTTCAGATACTCCTAACATAACTGGTGATTTAGCTTCTTCAGCAGCAGCTAAGATAGCTTTTGTCCATTCTAAGTTATTGATGTTGAAAGCACCAATCGCATAGTGCCCTTCGTGAGCTTTGTTGATCATTTCAGTAGCAGATACTAACATTACTCTATTCCTCCTTTAAACATTTCTGTCATAACTATTCTACTCCATATCGCCTAATTTGAAAAGTGAAATTATTAACTAACGACGTGATTTTCCCGATAATTCGATAGGCTTCGATAAAGTTCGAATCCTTTCTAGAATTCTAAGACTCGCAATTGTGTTATTCGGTTTATTCGCAAGTCGATATTGTTGTTCCAATTCCTCCATGGAATAATTCGATGTAAAATACGTCTTCATCTGTTTATTCATACGCTCATCTAAAACCGGAAGTAAAATTTCATCACGCGTCCATTGCGTAATGCTTTCAGCTCCAATATCATCCAAAACCAAAACATCACTATAACGCAAATGATTCATCACTCTTTGACGATATTCATTATCCGTCATAAATTGTTTCAATTCTTGAATCAATAATGGAACTTGCACAAAAGAAACACTCTTATTATTCTTGGCATAATAATTACAGATTCCCTTCATCAAATACGATTTACCAGTTCCAGGATTTCCATATAAATACACACCTTGATTTAATGGAATACTGCTTACACTTTGTGTATACGCAAGTCCATATTCCTTTTCTTTGGCAGCACTTAAAAAGGAAGCATCATTTAAATCAATCAAATAATCATTTAAAGACATGTGAGAAAAACGAAATTTATTTTGATGCGCCAATTGTTTATCACGATTCTGTTCATATTGGCACGAAGCATAATACTCATTTAAAAAACCCGAATCATCTATTTTTAATTTTGTGACCTTACCACGAATCTTTTGAACACAATAATCAAGACCCTTGCAGTTTCTACAGGCATTCACACTCTTTAGCCACTGCAATAAAACACCACTGTTTTCTTCTACAAAAGATGCATCTAAATGATTTTGTTCTAAAAACATCTGAATGAATTCATTCTCTTTTAAACGTGCAATATTTCGTTGTCTTTCTAACATTTGTTCTTCGGAAAGTTTAATATTTAAATTCACTACAATTTACCTTCTTTCAACATCTTTTGTAACTCCAACATTTCCTGCTCTAGTTGGGCATCGGATTTCTCTTCTTTTTGCGTATAGAACTTATCATCCAACACGATCTTTTCCATCTTTTTATCCCTTTTATTTTCAACCGGACTTTCATTGATGATCTCTAAAGCCTTCTGTCTAGAATCCACACCCAAGCGAACCCAGCTTGCCGCTACTTTTTCTACATAATTTCGAGAAAATTGTTGATTCGTTTGTCGCAAAGTATATTCAATTAAAGTATTTACGACTTCTATAGGAAATTGGAACTCTTTACATAAACGCTCAATCAACGCTTGATCCGATTTCACAACTGGAATTCCATTTTGTTTATTCTGTAAAAACTTAACGGGAGACATTTTATATGGATCTTTACTCACTTCCATAACCTTACGATTACGCATAACCATATCTTTTAGTTTTTCTAAATCAAATACATGCGTTGAAGGATTTGTACTTCTTTGTACATATTTACGCATGTCTTTGGCATCGATTCCATATATTTTAGCCATTTCTGCTATACGATCTAAATTTTCACTAGTACGCAAGCGTACTGGAAAAATTCGATCCATCCCTTTAAAGAGTGTCGCAAAATCAAAGTCATATTTCTGCTTTATCGTTGGCTTTACCTTTTCATAGGCAATTTCCTTCGATTCATTCCAAGCATCCAAAATAGAAACATCCAAAGGACTTTCCACTTTTGTATAGGAAGAAGAAACCGTTTTATCTTTATAAAGCATCGCCTTCACTTTGTCAAAACACTTTGCGCCAACACTTGCCAAATACAATCTTGAATATGTCTCATGACATAAAAACGAATCTGGCAATAATGGAGCATATAATAAAATCAACATATCCGCTTCACAAACATATGTTTCAATAAGATGATATTGTTCCAAATGATTTCTTGCGATATCAAATTGTGAAGCATTCATATTCAATAAAAGATATACATCTTCTAATTCAACCAAATTTTGAATGGAACCTAAAAATTCATATAGACAAATTGAGTTTTTCCCAATCAATGGACCATACAATAAATTTAAAGATTGTCTTTGTTCGCTAGATAAATGTTCTATGCATCGTACTTCAATCGCCATTTAACTTCTCCTCTTTTAATGCATCCTCAATCTGCATATGCAAATGTTCTACCGTACTATTATTACGTAATACAATATCACTTTTTGCCATTTTCTCTTCTGGATTCATTTGTGATACAAGTCTTGCCAAAGCTTGTTCCCTAGTAAAATTACGATATGTTTGTAGACGTGATAATGCCACATCTAAATCAGCCACAACACACCATATTGAATCAAAATGATCTTGTGCAGAAATCTCAAATAAAATGGGCATCTCTACAAAGACAATCGAACTTTCTTGTTCACAGATCCATTTATGCATTTCATCAAAAATCAAAGGATGTAGAATCGCTTCGACTTGTTTTCGATGCTTTTCATTTGAAAACATATAGGAAGCTAGACTCTCCTTGATAATTTGTCCATTTGAATCCAATTCAACAATATTCATTTCCTTTAGTTTCTCATAACCCAAATTTCCCTTTTTTAATAAATCCGCATTGACCTGATCACAATCTAAAACAGGATATTTGTTTCTTAAATATCGAGAAATTTCGCTCTTTCCTGAACCCATCGATCCCGTGATTCCGATTACTTTCTTTTTTGACATTTTGGACATAAATAAGTCCCCCTTTGTGATACAGTTAATTTTTTTATTGTATGATGACACACTTTACATTGTGTCTGATCATGTACTTTTAGATGAAGTTGAAAACGTCCTGTTACACCTAAACTTGACGTATAAGAGCGAATCGTCGTTCCACCATAGTATGTTGCCCCCTGCAAGATTCGTCTTGTTTCTAAAACAATTTTATCACAATCTTTTTTTGATAACTTACAAGCCCTACTTCTAGAATCTAATCCACACGCAAAACATATCTCATCGGCATATATATTTCCAATTCCTGCCATAATCGATTGATCTAATAGACAAGATTTTAAATTTCGTTTTAATGAATGAACACAAGTATAGAAATACATTCCATCTACTCTTGGATCCATATAATCATATCCAACATTTTTAAAACAAGCATACGAATGAACATCTTCTTTTTTAGGATATAAGTACATTCTTCCAAACTTTCGAGTATCATGATATGACATATAGATTCCATTATTTAATTTAAATACAACATGAATATGTTTATCCTCTCGAAGATCGTTATATAAATAAAATTTACCTTCCATTCTAAGATGCACAATCAAATCATAATCATCTAACCCAAAAATCAAATATTTTCCAAGTCGATTAAATGAATGGAATGTTTGTCCAATCAATTGATGTTTAAAAGTTTCTATTTCCACATTATCTATGATTTTAGGATAGTAAACCAATACATCTTCAATTGAAACATCTTTAATTTGTGTTTCTAACGTACTTAATACAGTTTGTACTTCAGGTGCTTCTGGCATTATTTTGCCTCATACCAAGACTTTCCAACACTAATACTTGCCTTTAATGGAACCTTTAATTCCATCGCACCTTCCATTGTTTCTTTGACAAGTTTTTGCATGAAGTCCAACTCTTCATCTGGTACCAAGAAAATCAATTCATCATGAATTTGAAGAAGCATTTTTGATTTTACATTCGCATCCTTCAAAGCTTGATCCATTTTCAACATTGCAATCTTAATCAAGTCGGCTGCACTACCCTGGATTGGTGCATTCATCGCAGCACGCTTACCAAATTCACGTGTCATAAAATTCTTATCATTGATTTCCGGAATTTCTCTTCTTCGATGGAATAATGTTTCTACATATCCATTTTCTTTACAGAACTCAATCAATTGATTCATATACTCATGAATTTTTGGATAACTTTCAAAATACATCTTCATAAACTCACCCGCCTCTTTGCGAGTGATATTTAATTGGGATGATAAACCAAATTCTGTTTGACCATATACAATACCAAAGTTGACTGTCTTTGCGATTCTTCTTTTGTGTTCATCCACTTCTTCTGGCAAACAATCAAAAATCAATGTGGCCGTTTTTGTATGAATATCCAATCCTTCATTAAACGCTTTGATCATGTGATCTTCATTAGCCATATGCGCTAACATTCTCAATTCGATTTGCGAATAATCAGCGGACAATAAGCGATAGCCATCTTGGGCTACAAAAGCTTTACGAATTTCTTTTCCCAATTCATCACGAATACTAATATTTTGAAGATTTGGTTCACTACTTGAAAGTCTTCCTGTTTGTGTCATTGTTTGATTAAAAGAAGTGTGGATCTTTTGATCCGAACGAATATGTTTTTTCAAGCCATCAATATAAGTGCTAGATACCTTTGATATTTTACGATATTCCAAAATATCATCCACAATTGGATGTTTTCCACGAAGTTTTTCTAATACATCAGCTGAAGTTGAGCGCTTCTTACCACCTGAGCTTAAATTTAATTCATCAAATAAAACATTCGCAAGCTGCTTAGGTGAATTGATATTAAAAATCATACCTGCATGAGAATAAATTTGTTGAGCCAATGCTTCTAATTTTTCATTTAATAAAGCTCCATACTCATCTAAGAAACTTTCTTGAATTGAAATTCCCTCTTGTTCCATAGAAAATAATACACGTGTAAGTGGCATTTCAATTTCTCTATATAAAGAAAGTACATTTTCTTCTTTTAAAGATTGAAGGATTTCACTTTTCTTTTCATATAACTGTTGTGCCAAACTATGACATATTGCTTGTTCTCGATTTAAGCTAAAAGCCGGTTCATCTTTTGTCTTTTTGGATACATCATGAAAAGACTCTGGCAAAGTAATATGAAGGGCTTCTAGAACTGCATCACTATCTGTTGCGGTAGAATTCAATAAGAATCCGGCAATATGAAGATCATCATTAAATGTATTCCATTTAAATCCATAGCGATCTAATAGATGCATCATTTCCTTGGTATCCCATGTACTGATTTCTTTGGTTTCTAATAACTTTTTAAAATTTGTATCTTCCAAAGCGTTTTCTACTGAAATATAGTAAACTACCTTATCTTTTGGGATCATAAAACCATATAATTGCTGATCTAAATAAGGTTGTTGCGTACATACTGGTAGTACCATTAAATCTTCTACATCAAACATTTCAATATGATCCACTTCTTTTAAAGGCCATTTTTCATTCTTAACTTGTTTTGTTCGATTTACTAAAGATCGCATTTCATATTTTTCATAGAATCCATTTACATCTTCTTGAACAGCTTCTGCAATACTCCCCACATCTGTACTTATAATTGGCAATGCATAAGACATCGCCTCTAAAATTGCAATCGGAAGTCCTTCATTATAGGATGGCAATACAAGAACATCCGCTTTTTCTAATAATGATGGCTTCTGCTCTTTAGTAATCCATCCTAAAAAATCGACATAGCTTTGAAGACCGTTCTGTTCCGCATACTCTTTTAATTGATTTTCTTCTGCACCAGATCCAGCAATTAAAACATGAAAATTAGAAACGTCTCTATTCTTCATTTGTTTCACTGCTTCTAACAAATCAACAACGCCTTTTCTCTGAATTAATGCTCCAAGGAA
>ERZ869979.669-NODE-669-length-10462-cov-3.564179_pt1 | contig 10462 bp, 7 predicted proteins | sample MGYA00521269_ERZ869979 | MGnify/ENA primary metagenome ERZ869979 (study PRJEB32232, sample SAMN07284974) | human gut metagenome | biome: human-associated habitat; material: feces | host: Homo sapiens | place: Tanzania | collected 2014-04-05 ... | reverse complement strand
GCGTTGCATTTACATGAATGATATAATAACGACAAGACGCTGTGAGTGCAGCTATCAGCATGCAAAGGGGACGATACGATGGAATTAGACGATCAGGACTTCCTGAAGGAGAAAAAGCAAATAGAAAAGCTGCCAGATTTTGAACAAAAGGCATTTTACATTCAGTGGCTGGGTGTGCATACAGAAAAAACGACTGCGCGTGTGACAGCCCTGTTTTGTTATGCCTCAATTTTGTACAGAGAAGGCGATTTTCGGAAAGTCATGGAAGTTTTAATGCCAGTCGTCATGAATTATCAGAGCTATCAAAACTCCCCGGAACTTGTTTCGTGCTGCAATCAAATGGGGCTGGCGGTGAACTGTGAAGCAGAGTATGATCTGGCCCGCCACTATTTTCAATTGGCACTTGAGGCTGCAGAAAAGCAAAATCTGGAATCAGTCTATTCCAAATTGCACAACAATATTGGACTAACCTACTATGATCAGAACGAATTGGAAGCGGCTGACAGAGAATATGCTCAGGCAGAAAAATGGATTGCGCAAAGTATCAACAAAGAATGGATTGCGCCAATGGTCTATGGCAATTGGGCAAATACGATGCTAAAGCAAAAGCGCTGGGCGGACGCCATCGAATCAACGAATCTGGCACTAGCCTATCTGGATCCGAAGATCGCAGAAGAAGTTGCAGAGGATGAGGAAATCATCAGTCTGTATATGATTGCGTATTATAAGCTTGGAAGAAAAGAACAGTATGAAGAATGCAGGGAAAAACTGCTTGACATTGAAAAAAGACAGGGACTAGGTATTGTCACAATACGCCAATTGCTGGAAGAAGAAATTGGCATAGAGGATGAGGATTTTCTTTCGGCACTCTATCGCGGAGTGGATCGAATTTTTCATATGAGCGCACAGTCAAATGACTGGATTTCGATTCTGATCTGTACAGAAATCAAATATGCGCACGCAAAGGAAAAAGGGGATACGAAAGCCGCCTTAGAAGCACTAGAGCAGAGAGTGCTCGCGCAGACTCATCGGATTGATATGCTGGAAAAGAAGCGCGTAGAAACTCTGATGGAATATATGGACATTGCCAATGAAAAACAAAAGGCATTGGAACAGGCAGAGAGTGCAACACGTGCGAAAACCAGATTTTTATCGAATATGTCTCATGACATCAGGACACCTATGAATGCAATCTTTGGTATCACGCAGCTGATGGAGCACGATAAAACTAATCTGGTGAAGATGGAAGATCACATTCAAAAGCTGCAGGTCTCTAGCCGTCATCTGCTCAGCCTGATCAATGATGTGCTAGATATGAGCAGAATTGAAAATGGGGTTGTGAATATTGAATGTCATGAAGTTCATATTCCAGATATCCTTCATGATTTGACCACAATTATTCAAGGCAGTATTCATTCAAAACAGCTGGATCTTTGTGTTGATACACAAGATATTGTTCATGAAGATGTCATTACAGATAAGCTGCGTCTAAATCAGATCCTATTGAATCTAACGGGAAATGCGATTAAATTTACGCGTGTTGGTGGTAAAATCAACATTCGTATCAAAGAAAAACCATGTGATGATCCAGGTTATGCATATTATGAATTTACAGTAAAAGATAATGGAATTGGCATGTCAGAGGAATTTGTAAAACATGTATTTGATTCCTTTTCTAGAGAACGTTCATCTACAAATAGTGGAATAGAAGGTACTGGACTAGGCATGGCAATCACAAAGCATCTTGTAAATATGATGGGTGGAACAATTCATGTTAGTTCTGTAGAAGGACAAGGCAGTGAATTTGTTGTGTGTCTCATGATGAAGATCAATGATTCTGCATCGACTTATGAAACGATTCCTTCTTTAGCTGGGGCAAGAGTTCTTGTGGTGGATGATGATATTGATACGTGTATGAGCGTTAGTAAAATGCTTAGAGATATTCAAATGCGTGCAGACTGGACAACTTCTGGCAAAGAAGCTTTGGTCCGCTCTCAAGAAGCATATGAACAGTCTGAACCATTTGAAGCATTTATTATTGACTGGCTCATGCCTGATATGAATGGAATTGAAACGGCGCGAAGAATTCGCTCCAGCATGAAAAATGAAGTTCCAATCATCATTTTAAGTGCATATGATTATTCTGAGATCGAACAGGAAGCTTTGGATGCAGGTGTAACTGCGTTTATTTCAAAACCATTATTTAAATCTGAATTGATTTCTGTATTAAAAAATCCAAAAACCATAAGAAAACAATCAGTGGAAACACTTCACAGCTGTTATGAAGGGAAACATATCTTGCTTGTGGAAGATAATGAATTGAATCGTGAAATTGCTGAAGAGATGTTAAAAGATGCGGGATTTATTGTAGATAGTGTTAATGATGGCATAGATGCAGTAGAAAAAATGAAAGATGTGAATGAAGATGCGTATGATCTTATTCTGATGGATATTCAAATGCCTAAGATGGATGGATATACCGCAACGAAAAAAATTCGTCATCTTTCAAATCAAAGAAAAGCAAATATTCCAATTGTTGCGATGACAGCGAATGCATTCGAAGAAGACAAGAAAAAATCAATGGAAGCTGGTATGAATGCGCATTTATCAAAACCGGTAAATATCAAAAACCTGGTGGAAACATTGGATAGCATATTAAAAAATGATAAATATCAAGTAAGCGTCAAATAAAACCGTGGTATGAAAAAAGAATCTTCTGAAGGACAATAGAGTCCACAAGGAGGATCCTTTTCTTATGGTAAAAAAGACAAATATTTCTAGTTCTGACAGTGAAAACGATAAGCAACATGTCATGAAAAATTCAAAGGTAGTTGAATTGATTCCGAAATCAGCATATCTTTCTTCCTGCATTTCTGTTCAAATAGCGAATTGTAATATACGTGTTACAGATAGTACTGACCTATCTCTATTACGCAAGATATCAGAGGCATTTGATCATGATTGATCTCAGTACTGTGGATCACATCTATCTTGTTACTGGTTACACGGATCTCAGAAAGGCTGCAGATGGCTGCAGTGCCATCGTTCAATATGATTTGATGATGGATCCTTTCACAAGAAATTTGTTTCTTTTCTGTAACAAATCAAGAACTACCCTTCAGATTATTGAATGGGATGGAAATGGATTCTGGTTATACAAGAAGAAGCTTCTCGGAAAAGATCGTTATCGGTGGCCAAAAACTCCGGAAGAGATGAAGTCAATGATCATAGATGAGCGTCAATTAAAATGGCTGCTATCTGGTCTTGATATCAATCAAAAGCATGCACATCACGAAGTGAAACCAATTGTATAAAATGGCTTATTTATGCAGAAATATGCTCGTTTTCATGGTATAATATTACTTGTGGAAACGAGTGTGTGAATGCCTAAAATAAGACTTCCTGAAGAAATGACAAAAGAAGAAATTGTCGCTGAATATATGAAAATGAGAGAGCTTCTCGATCAGTCCGCAAAGAAAACTGTGAAACTGGAAAAGGAGCTTTTTGATCTTCGTACAGATTATAATGATTTGAAACTCCAGCACGATATTCTGAACGAAAAATACAAAAAGCAGTTGGCCGCAAAATATCAGTCACAGAAAAACAAAATCATTATTGATATGCCTACTTTGTTCGATGATGTTGAAGAAGAAGTTTTGAAAATCGAGCAGGAAGAATGTGAATATGTAGAAGTAGAAGGATATTCCAAAAAGAAAAGACGTCCGAAAGAAAAGCACCTTTCCTATGACAGCCTTGAAAGACGTGTTGAAACTCTTCCTATTCCTGAAGGAGAAGATGTATGTCCTGAATGCGGTGCAAAAATGTCTCTCAAGAAATATGAAGAAAAAGAAGAACTGGTAATTGTTCCTATGCAGGCGTATATCAGAGTCACAAGGATTCCAGTTCTTGAATGTGTAAATTGTCAGTCTGTCAATGAAGAAGGAAACTCTACATATTCAGAAGTCAGCCATCCTTCCTTTCTCTTCGACAGAAGCAAGTGTTCCCCGGAACTGCTTGCGTATATTATAGATATGAAATATTCAGCCGGGCTACCGCTGTATGCATTAGAGAAACACTTTCAACAGTTTGGGATTGTGATTCCGCGTCAGAATATGTGCAACTGGATACTGAAATCAGGAATGTATCTTCGCCCGTTATACAATCTGATGAAAGAAGATCTGTTGAAGCTTCCTGTAATTCACGCAGATGAAACATATACACAGTGTCTGAATGAAAAAGGAAAGCCAGCGACCAGTACATCGTATATGTTTGTATACCGAAGTCCAAAATGGACGGATTCGATAGTTCTATACGACTATGAGGATTCCCGCAAAGGAGAAAATCCAAAAGAATTTCTGAATAGCTTCCATGGATATCTGACAACAGATGCCTATGCTGGATACAACAAGGTAGAAAACATTACACGTACTCTATGCAATGTACATGCTCTTCGAAAATTCAAGGAAGCATATAAACTGTTGCCGAAAGGAAACGGAAGAAAGACATCTGAAGAAGCAGAAGCCATTAGCAGATATCAGAAAATCTTTGAACTGAATACACAAGCAGAAGAGAGAGCTGCCAAAAAGTATTCTGATCATGAAAAAAGGATGGCTTACATAACAAAAATCAGACAGACTGAAATCAAACCAAAGTTTGATGCGTTTTTGACATGGCTGGAAAGCCTTAATGTTGGCAGACACAGTATGAAGGAAGCCATCAGCTACGTATTGAATAATCGGGAAGGACTGACAGAGTTTCTGAAAGACGGGCAGATCGATATCAGTAATAATATTACAGAACAGAGTATCCGTCCGTTTGTAACGATTCGAAATCGATGCAGGTTCTATGTCAGTACAACAGGTGCATCTGTCAGCGCAAAGATCTATTCAATGGTAATAACTTGTGAGCAGAATGGAATCAATCCATACATGTATTTCATGTATCTGTTTGAGACAATGCCGAACATAGATCTAAATGACAAAGAACAGTTAAGAAAGCTGTTGCCATATGCAAAGGAATTGCCAGACTATACCAAAACAATGAGCCAGAAAGAAATGAAACAGCTTCTTAACGATCAGAAGAAACATGCATAAAGACTAAAAGCTCCTTCCGAGTGAGATCATTATCCCACACAAAGGAGCTTTTCAATACCACGGTCCTATTTGACGCTTACAGTGAAATTGATGATTTGTGCCTTGAAAGAGATATTTATAAATCAAAAATTGAATATTGTGAAAAACAATTATCTCAAATTCAAGAATTGATGAATAATCCAGAAATCATAGAGAATGCTCGTAAGGTGAAAGCTTTGAGAGCACAAGAAAAAACATTGCAGGAACAAATTCAAAATTTAAATAGAAATCTTGCAATTTTAGAACATGATCTAAATAAATCAAAAGACACGATTGATCAAAAAGAAAACGATAAGAATGAGAAACAAGAATATCTCGCAGTGGTACAACAATATTTCCAAGAAGAAGTAGAATTGAAATTTGTTATCCTTGATCAGAAACAGTCTCTTGAACAATCCGCAAAACAGGCAATCAGTCAGGAAGAAAAGAATTTCATAATGAAACCATCGACAGAAATGGATGGAAGATTACGTGAAACTTCACAACGAAACACAAGTAATCTTGTGAACTACAATGTGACAATTACACCAATATTTGCAGAAGAACAAGAACAAAAAACAGATCGTAGAAGACTCATCGTAGAAGGTGTTGTTAGTGGTGAAAAACTGGGATTGCAAAAGTTTATAGAAGAGTTAGGATTGAAAATAGAAAACCAAAATGAATTAATTCGTGAAAATGATAGAAAGATATTTGAAGAAATATTATCTCAAACCATTTCTGAAAAATTAACGGATCGTATTGAAGAAAGTCGAACTTGGGTAAAAGAAATGTCGCGTCTGATGAAAAAAATGGACACTTCAATGGGGTTGACTTTCTCCTTGGAGTGGAAAGAAAAGACACCTGAAGATATTGATGAAATGGATATTAGAGAACTTGAGAAAATTTTAATTCGTGACAAACAATTGATTACTTCAGATGATATAACACGTGTATCTAAACATTTTAGGAGTATTATTCAAAGAGAGAAACAACAATTAGAAATGAATAATTTGATTGTTAATTATATGGAACTTGTAAGAAATGCTTTAGATTATCGAAAATGGTATACATTTAGAATGAGCTATACAAGAAAAAATGAACCAAAGAAGGATTTAACAAATGCTGCATTTAATAGATTTTCCGGTGGTGAAAAAGCAATGGCAATGTATGTTCCATTGTTTGCTTCTGTCAATGCACAATATCAGAAGTGTAAAAAAGATGATCATCCAAGGTTGATTGCATTAGATGAAGCTTTCGCTGGTGTAGATGAAATAAATATAGCAAGTATGTTTGAAATGGTGGAAGCATTAGATCTTGACTATATTATGAATTCGCAAGTATTGTGGGGATGTTATCCAACCGTTCAAAGGTTGCATATTAGTGAGTTATTAAGACCACTCAATGCTGATTTTGTTACTGTAGTCAATTATTTGTGGAATGGAAAAGAGAAAGTTTTAAATGGAAGGTAGTAAGAAATGTGCTGAATATCTTCTGACGAAAAATGTTGGAAGATGTATGAATGAGATTAAAAAGCGATGGATTTCTTATGGCCGATTTACAGGAAAAATAACGATTTTAGATGCTACAAAAGAAGAAATCAATGATTTGACTAGAATTACAGGTATTCGTTTTGAGCGTGATAAAATTAAATTATCTGTAAAAGACTTTGAAAACTCTTTGAAGGAAAGTGATTTTGCACCATTAGATTTAAAAGAAGTTATAGATTGCTACTTTGGTTATACGATCATAACGAAAAATGATTTGCAGAAAAATAAAGAAGATGAAATAAATCAATTTCAATCGAATTTATATAAAATTCTGAAAGATAATAGTACTTATGAAATTACATTTGACTGGTTCAAGCATTTGTTTTCTGATAAAGAATCAGGATATAGAATTCTTGTTCATCTGAAAAAGGAAAAACAAGAAAAAGTGTATGACATTTTTAAAGGTGTTATTTTAGGAACGGAAGCTGTATTAGAAAATCAGACCAATGTTCCTATCGCGGTATTCGCATCACGAATCAGTGGAAACCCTCATTTTCTTGATAAAGGCAGTGAATCTGCAAACCTGTTTGTGTCTTTTTTGACATATATTTACCAAATAGAACAAATAAAAAGTGCACAAGACTGGTATGCATTGATGGAAAAAGCAGGTTTAAGTAAAGATGAAATTGCAGGCAGTGCAGCAATTTATAATGTGCATTTAAACAGGGTAGATGGATTTCATAAAGGGAGTGAAGCATGTTATGCATATGAACAACCTTTCATGGCTTCGTATGCTAATATTATGGATGTAAATGCAATTACAACAGATGAAAACAAAGTTTACGTAGTTGAGAATGAAATGGTATTTTCGTATCTTGTGAAAGAAATGAAAAACAAACATATTGCTATCATTTGTACTTCTGGACAATTGTCTTCTACTGCTCAAAAAATCATTTCTTTACTTGCGGAAAGTAACAATCAAATCTATTACAGTGGAGATTGTGATCCAGAAGGTTTGATGATTTGTGATAAATTATTTCAAAAGTATCCAAAGCAGTTGCATGTCTGGAGAATGCAGCCAAGTGATTACCAGAACAGCGTATCTCAAGAAACAATATCTGAAAATAGATTGAAACAATTAGATCATTTAGAAAATGTTGTTTTAAAACAAACTGCACTTCAAATGCGAGAAGTTAAAAAAAGTGGTTATCAAGAAAATATATTAGAATATTTTCTGGATGATTTAAAATGTAACAAATAATGTTATAAACCAAGGACGCTTCCTTAAATGGAAATGACTTGGTTTTTTTACAACTGCAGTATCAAAGTGTATAATTTAAAATTAAAAAGAGGTTTTTATGGGAAATTTGGTACATACGTTAGATACATTTCTTTGGGGATGGCCACTCATTTTGGTTTTGATTGGTACGCATATATTTATGACAATTCGTACAGGCTTTATTCAAAAAGAAATCTTGCATGCAATTAAATTATCTGTTACTGATGATGATGGAGAAAATGGAGAAATTTCACAATTCGGTGCTTTAACAACTGCATTATCTTCCACGATTGGAACAGGAAATATCATTGGTGTTGGAACTGCAATTGCTTTAGGTGGTCCAGGTGCAGTTTTATGGATGTGGATCACGGGTATCTTTGGAATGGCAACAAAGTATTCTGAAACTTTGATTGCATTGAAATATCGTGTGAAAAGTGAAAATGGAAGCATGATTGGTGGCGCAATGTATGCCTTAGATCGTGGCTTGCATATGAAATGGCTTGGAATCATATTCGCTGGTTTGACTGCAGTGTGTGGTTTAGGTATTGGATGCATGGTGCAGTCGAATGGTGTTGCAGAAAATCTGAATCAGAATTTTGGAATTTCGTCGATTGTTGCCGCAATTGTATTAACAGTTGTTGTTGCTCTTGTTATTCTTGGCGGAATTCAAAGTATTTCTAAAGTTTCTGAAAAACTGGTGCCTTTTATGGCAGGATTCTATGTGATTGGATGTTTTGCTATTCTTATTATGAATATTCAATATATTCCTCAAACAATCGTAACAATTGTAAAAGGTGCATTTGATCCAAATGCAATTGGTGGCGGATTTGTTGGAACAACAATCAGTGTATGCTGCAGATATGGATTTGCTAGAGGATTATTTTCAAATGAATCTGGTATGGGAAGTGCACCACTTATTGCGTCTGCCGCAAAGACAAGAAATCCAAAAAGACAGGCACTTGTTTCAATGACAGGTACATTCTGGGATACAGTAGTTATCTGTCTGTTAACTGGACTGGTTCTTGTTTCCTGTATTCTTCGCTATCCAGGTATTGATGCATTAAGTGGAAATGGTGCATTACTAACTTCACAGGCTTTTTCAACAATTCCTCTCATTGGAATGCCAATTCTTGTATTGGGGTTGATTACGTTTGCTTTTTCAACCATTTTAGGATGGTATTACTATGGAGAGAGATGCTCTGTATATTTGTTTGGGGAAAAGGCAATCAAACCATACAAAGTTATTTGGGTCGTTTGTGTATTTATTGGTGCAGTCACTTCAATTGATGTGATTTGGGATTTTGCAGATTTGATGAATGGTTTAATGGCAATTCCAAATATTGTTGCGGTACTTTTATTAAGCAGAATCGTTGTTGAAGAAACAAAGAAATATGCGGGAAAACATATTGATGATACAGATACAACAGAAGTTGAAGTATTGAAAAACGCTGATAAAGGTGTCATCGGGTAAGAAGATTCTATTGTGTGTAGAATCTTTTTCTTTTCGTGATTATAATAGTCACGAGAGGTATAAAAAATGACAGTACAAGAAAGAATTGAACAACTTAGAAAATTAATGCAGGAAAGAGGCATTGATGTTTATTACATGCCAAATGCAGATGATCATCTATCTGATGAATATACGGCTGACTACTTTAAATGCAAGAGCTATATGTCTGGATTCTCTGGAGATTCTGGATGCACAATCATCACAAAGGATTTTGCAGGTCTATGGACAGATGGCAGATACTTTACACAGGCAGAAAATGAACTTGAAGGAACAGGTGTTGAATTAATGCGTATGGGACAGGAAGGTGTTCCTGCAGCAGTTACTTTTGCAATCGAGAATACACCAGAAAATGGTCTTTTAGGTTTTGATGGTTCTGTTGTTTCTAGTGGAGATGCATTGATGATTTCTGATGCATTGAAAAAGAAGAATGCAAAAATGCACGTTGATGAAGATCTTGTTGGTATGATCTGGAATGATCGTCCATCTCTTCCTATGGAAAAAGTCTATGTTCTGGATACAAAATATACAGGAACAGATGCCAAGCAGCGTATTGAAATGGTACGTGAAGAAATGAAGAAAAAGAATGCAGATGTATTGATTCTGACTTTATTGGAAGATCCATGCTGGCTGTTAAATATTCGTGGTAATGACATTCCATGTACGCCAGTAACATATGCATTTGCAATGGTAACAAATGATGATGTTTTCTATTATGTCGATGAAGAAAAGATTGTTGATGTAAAAGATTACTTAGCTGAAAATGGTGTTACATGCAAGGCATACAATGCATTAGCTGAAGACATTGCTTCTTTACATAACAAGACAATCTGGGTTCAGTTAAGCTCATTAAATGTTAAGCTATATACAAATATTGCTTCTGATAATGTAATCGTAAATGAAATTTCTCCAATTATGCATTTCAGATCTGTTAAGAATGAAACTGAAATCGAAGTGATGCATAATGCACAAGTAAAAGATGGCGTTGCCATGGTGAAGTTCATCAAGTGGATCAAAGATACTGTTGGTGAAGATACAATGAGTGAAGTATCTGCACAGAATAAGCTGAATGAATTAC
>ERZ869979.664-NODE-664-length-10498-cov-8.306401_pt1 | contig 10498 bp, 9 predicted proteins | sample MGYA00521269_ERZ869979 | MGnify/ENA primary metagenome ERZ869979 (study PRJEB32232, sample SAMN07284974) | human gut metagenome | biome: human-associated habitat; material: feces | host: Homo sapiens | place: Tanzania | collected 2014-04-05 ... | reverse complement strand
CAGGGCGCATAGGTTAATATAGCTATTTAATCCCTTCTACAAGTCCTTATTAAACAAAATAAGGCTCTTTTTTTCTTTTTATCTCTTAAAATTAGGCATTTCCAAATATTTTGCTTAATTTTGCCTGCAAAATAATTTTGAGTTAGAAAATGATTGATATAAAAGGTATAACCAAGAGCTTCGGCTCCCTGCAGGTACTCAAGGGCATCGACCTGCATATTGACAAGGGCGAGGTGGTAAGTATCGTCGGACCTAGCGGTGCCGGCAAGACCACTCTTCTCCAGATTATCGGTACCCTCGACAAGCCTGACAGTGGCAGCATTGAGGTAGATGGCATCGATGTACGCAGCCTCAGCACCAAGAAGCTGAGCGATTTCCGCAACCAGCATCTCGGTTTCGTCTTCCAGTTCCATCAGCTTCTCCCAGAGTTCACCGCCCTGGAGAACATCATGATTCCTGCCTTCATTGCAGGCAAAAGCCGAAAGGAAGCCAAGGAGCGTGCCGAAGAGTTATTGGAATTCATGGGCTTGAGCGATAGAGCCAGCCACAAACCTGCCGAGTTGTCAGGTGGTGAGAAGCAGCGTGTAGCCGTGGCGAGAGCCTTGGTCAATAATCCTGCCGTCATCCTTGCCGATGAGCCATCAGGAAGTCTCGACACCAAGAACAAGGCTGAACTCCACCAGCTCTTTTTCGATCTCAGAGACAAGTTCGGTCAGACTTTCGTCATCGTAACTCACGATGAGGGCCTTGCGTCCATCACCGACCGCACCATCCATCTCAAGGATGGAATGATAGAGAAGACGGTGGAGGCAGGAGCTGCTGATAGCCAGGAAGAAACTGCTGATAGCCAGGAAGAAACTGCAGAAGTTGAAGAAGCCCCAACAATAGAAGAAAAAACTGAAGATAATATTATATGAGCAAAAAGATAAAACTCGGCGATTACAATCGCCTTCGCATCGTAAAGAAAGTAGATTTCGGTCTGTATCTTGATGGTGGAGATGAGGGAGAGATTCTCCTTCCATCCCGCTACGTCCCTGAGAACGCAGGCATCGGCGACGAGCTGGATGTCTTCATCTATCTCGATCAGGATGAGCGCCTCATCGCTACCACCGAAAACCCATTGGCTAAGGTGGGCGACTTCGCCTATCTCGAAGTGAAATGGGTCAACGAATACGGAGCCTTCCTGGGCTGGGGCCTGATGAAGGACATCTTCTGCCCTTTCCGTGAGCAGAAGAAGCGCATGGTGCTCGGCAACTCCTACATCGTGCATATCCACATCGACGAGGAGAGCTATCGCATCGTTGCCTCTGCCAAGATTGAGCGTTATCTCAACGAAGACCATCCTCACTACAAGCATGGCGATGAGGTGGATCTCCTCATCTGGCAGAAGACAGACCTCGGCTTCAAGGTTATCATCGACAACCAGTATCCGGGACTCCTCTATCAGGACCAGATTTTCCAGTACATCCACACGGGTGACAAGATGAAGGGCTACATCGGAAGAGTCCGCCCAGACGGAAAGATAGACGTCACCCTGCAGAAGACCGGCATCCAGCAGACTGCCGATTTCGCCGAAACCCTCTACCAGTATCTTCTGGACAACGATGGCGAGTGCAACCTTGGCGACAAGAGCGAGGCCGACGACATCTACGAGCGTTTCCACGTGAGCAAGAAGGTTTACAAGCGTGCCATTGGCGACCTCTACAAGAAGCGCCTCATCACCGTAAGCCCGATGAGCATCCGACTGGCGGAATAAAGATTTTTAGAACTATATATATAATAAGGTGGACATTGCTATTCCCAAAAAGCATTGTCCACCTTATTATATATTTTGCATGATGCATTATATTCTTTTTTATTCTTCTACAACAGCATCCAATATGCTCCGCAAATTACCTATCAGATAGAACGGAAGATTAATCAACGTAAACTCCTTGCCATGATTCGTCTTGACCTTATCTATAGAATAAGGTTTTGACCAGATACGGATGGCTATGTTTACCTCAGAACTATCCATAAACACCTGAAGTGAACGGAGATGGGCATTCGTTCCACTCTTTACCTCTATCGGATAAAGCTTGGAGTTATGAGCAAAAATGAAATCAACCTCAGCTCCATTGTTCGGCTTTGCCCAAAATGAGCGATGCTGTCCTACTCTATCTTCCAAAGCCAATAACTCCTGAGCCGTAATTTGTTCCGCAATATGCCCACGCCAACTGTCCACCATATCGGTAGAGCCAATGATTTCCTTTCTGATCCCCGCCTGATAGTTCACTAATCCCGTATCAAACCAGATGAGTTTTGGCATTCGTTTGGTCTCAGGAATAATCGGCAACTGGGTAGAAGATACAGGGTAAACCAGCTCCAGAAGCATAGCCTTCTCCAACAATCTAAATGCCTCGCCCACCTCTCTTGACTTATAGCCAGAATTGGCAAAGTTACCTAACGTAATGGTCTCACCCGAAAAAGCCCAACCATAGGAGAGGATGAATCTCACTACGTCTGTCAACTTATTACCTCTGACGTATTTTTCAGAATCATCCTTATAGGCTTGCACCAGAGTTTCATAAACATCTTCGATACCAATGACATCTTGGGTTTCAGCATACTGCTGCACAGCTTCAGGCATACCTCCCACAATGGTATATTGATTGAAAAGATGCATCAACTGTTCATGGAAGGCAACCGTATATTCTGCCTTCTGCGAGAGTACGGCAAGCAGATTATTCTTACCGATAGCCCCCAGGAACTCCGAAAACGAACAAGGTCGCAAAGCCATATACTGTACTCTTCCCACAGGGAAACTGACTTTAACATCCACCAGATTCTCCATCAGGCTGCCAGCTGCAATAACATACAAATCAGGTCTCTGTTCATAGAAATACCTGAGAAGTGCTATGGTTTTAGGAGAATTCTGTATCTCGTCGATGAAAACAAGTGTAGTTCCTTCTTTCTTAACCTTACCGACACTGGCATACAGCATATTCACCAGGTCGTCTAAAGGAATCTCCATCTCGAACAACTTAGCATTCTCATTTCTTTCCAGATTGAAATATAGATAATTATCAAACTGAGAGCCAAACTCATTGACCACAGTTGTCTTGCCAACCTGTCGAGCTCCTCTCAGGATAAGAGGCTTATGCTTTTTGTCTTGCTTCCAAGCCTCCAGTTTACTGATGATATTTCGTCTAAACATACGCATTTGTTTCAAATCAGGGGCAAAGATACCACTTTTTTGTCGCAAATCAGCGGCAACAGCGTTAAAGTTTGTTGCAAATCAGGGGCAACGCCATTAAAGTTGCAGCAGTTTCATCCATTGGACCATCACAGGGTAGGTATCCAACCATTTCTTTTTAAAAAGCGGCGCAGGCTGGTATGGCAGTGTTAACACCGTGTAACGAAGAGAAAATATCAAAAAAACAGGTAAATGAATAGAATTTTCCTAAGCTACCCACTAATTTGGCATACCTTGCACAATACCTTTGCACTGAATTATAAAAACAAGGGGGCTGGCTCCCTATAAATTGCAAAGAATATGACAGTAAAAGAATTACTTGACTCGCTCTTGTTCGACGAGATTGCACCATATATCACCAAACGCTATGAACGATGCGAAGATGCTGATAGTGTCTTGGCCGACTATAAGCAGCACTACGACTATCTGCGCCATCTTGTCCCGACAGACCCGAAGCGAATAGAGCTTAAAGAGGCTCGCATTTCATATTACAAGGATGAGAGTGGCATCTATCTGGATGCCTATCCACTGGAAGGAGACCGTTGGGAAGACAGTCTTTCCAAGGAACTTGTCATTGAAGATGACGTAAAGGAATGTAATGCAGAAATAGCAGCTTGCTGTATGTGGCACATGTCGTTCTATGGTTATTTGCCTTATCAACAAGACGAGTGCTTTGATGATATGTTTGATGGTATCGAAAAGAAGAAGATGCGTGTAAAGTTTTACAGGGCAAAGTTTGCGGATGTCATTCCGAGCGGTAAAGATATAATGGCTATACCGTCATTCCACAATGAGGTAAGGAGCAAACTGAAAGTTTTCTATTATAAAAGAAAGAGGCGATATTGGAAACGACACATAATAAGGCATGCCCTGTTCAATCGCATCTTGTATTCTTCTTCCTTCATTGAAGATATTCTCGAACGTGGAGAAAACATTAGCGGAACACCAACTCTCAAAGAACTCAGTGTTCTCTATCACTCCAATCATTTGTCAATTGAACGACTTGAAAGCACAGCGTTCGATGTGGCCAACCGTTTCGATTATCTCAAGGAACTGATTGGAAAATATCTTGCGATGACGGTAGCCCGAAAGAATATGTCCGAACTTGCCAACAGTTTTATCTGCCTGAGTGCCTCTTCGGAGCATCCAATAACGGAGAAGGAGAAGACTCTGGTTAATATATTGACAGAAGGATTGGCTGGCAAACACTGGCACTGCATAAAAACTGACGATTCGTGCGGTGAAGAACTGCGTATCGACATCGCCTATTATGATTGTAGTAAGAAAAACAAGATACCAACATAAAAAGGCTTGTTCTACTCGAAAAACAATAAGCACTTTTATGGGCTTCCAACTTACCCAAAAGGACGGCAATTCTACAATAAAATCAAAGATATGCCGTTTATTTACATAGGAGATAACTAACTTTATTCACAAAAAGGATTACAATATGCCGGCAAACCAATTTGGACGATATGTATGGCTCATTGATACGCTCCGCCACTACGGGCATCTTACATACAAGGAAATTAGCAACAAGTGGCAACAGAGCGGACTGAGTTATGGGGACGGTGACGAACTGCCTCTGCGCACTTTTCATAACCATCGCAAGGCGATACTTGACATCTTTAACGTTGTCATCGAACTCGACCCTAACGTAAAAGGCTACAAGTACCACATCATGAACCCCGACGAACTGGAGGGTGACAGCCTGCGCAGTTGGCTTGTCGACTCCTACGCCACACTCAATCAGATACAGGCGGACAGCAAGTTGAAAGACCGAGTGGAGTTTGAGGACATCCCCTCTGGACATACTTGGCTGACCATCTTTATGCAAGCCATGCGCGAGAACAAAGTGATGGAGGTGACTCACCAAGGCTTCGGCAAGCCCGATGCCAACACATTCGAGATAGAGCCGTACTGCCTCAAAGTGGTAAAACGGCGTTGGTACGTCATCGCCAACAATCCTTATTATGTGGAGAAGAACAAGCGTCACCGAGGAGAGGACGGCTATATACCACATAAGGAGATTCTGTCCTATGGCCTTGACCGCATCACTCATGCCTCCATTCTTGACAAGACTTTCGTGATGAAGAAAGACTTTGATATGAAGGAGTTCTACAAAGGTTGTACTGGCATCATCCCGAGCGATGACCCGATAGAGCACGTTGTGCTGATTGCATATGGTACGGCTTCCGACTACCTGCGCACATTGCCCTTGCATAAGTCACAGCAGGAAATCAGAAGCAACGAGGAGTCTACGACATTCTCCTACGACGTGAAGTTGACATATGACTTTTTGCAACTCATCATGCAGCAGGGTGACCAAGTGGAGGTACTGGAACCGAAGTCGTTACGCGACCAGATGCGCAACCTCGTCAAGACATTGACCTCATATTATAAGGACTGACGTATGAAAGGAGATTGAAGATGCAGGTTGGTGCGAGTTGACGGAGATGAGATACAGCAACGGGGGACTTTAATAAAAATATTACAACAAACTAATACGCAATAACGATGAGCAATATAGAGGAAAAACTTAAGAAATGGGCATCTGAAGCCTACAACTTCTATCGCCCTAAGGCTGAAGAGTTGAATATGGACTTCTACACGCAATCAGACTTGTCGCTTCTCACAGATGACAAACCTGTAGAGTTAATGATTATAGGCATAAATCCGGGCTTTGGAGGCGATTTTAAAAAAGACCGCTTTGCATGCAGTGATGATTTGCTAAAAGGAAATATTTATAAGGACGAGAATAATCAGGATGTACATAATATCTTGAACTGGAAAATCATCAAAGACGTTCGTACAATACTCGATTATTCCGGATCAGGAAATTGGTTGGATGATGAAAGCCGTTTCGTACTTACAAATGCGACATTCTTTTCTACACATAACGAAAAAGGTCTTGCAGGCATTCAAATCAAAAAAGCGCAGGAAGATTCTATCAAGTATACAAAGAAATTGATTGAAATCATTCGCCCCAAGCACATTATATGTTTGGGAGGAAAGAACTGTATGAACCTACTAACGGAGAGTGCTCAACCCATGTTGTCAAACATTGTCAAACTTGATTATGGAACAATAGGCAACATTCCTGTTTATGGTATAAATCACACTAGTTATTTCTGGACAGCAGAGGAAAAAGAGTTGGTGGGTAAAACTTTAGGAGTTGCCTTTGATATAGATGCCGCACCTATAGAGCACAAGGCGTTTGAGAAGAAAACAAAGGCTTATATTGATGCTTTCAAGCAGAAGAGAAATGACAGAGATAATATCAAGTTTGAATCTTCTTTGAGATGGCAATACATATATGTAAGCTTATGTAATCACTGTATGTATCAATTGGGCTTAGATATTCATGAAAAGGCAAAGGATGAGACATGGACTAGATTTTCTGTTAAAAATCAAGATGGTGCTAATATCCTAATACTTTCAATTATCAATCAAGCGAATGACAAAAGCATTTGCGTGAGATTTCTTAATCAAGATTCCACACAAAATGATGCCGCAAGCATATTGGCTTCACTTCAAAGGGTTGATGAAAAGTTCAAATCTATGGGCTCTTGGATTGGAAAAATAGATTTGTCTAAATCTCTCAGTGATACAGATACTTTCATCATCGAAACAAAAAAACTGCTGACAAATGTAATTGCAGAAATTTCAGGATTAAACTAAGGGTGTTGGAAATGCCAAAAAAAAGAACGACTTTCTTCACTTTAAGACACAAAAAAGCCTTTCAGCGCTATAAATGCTGAAAGGCTTATACTATTCTATTCCGATTTTACATTCGACATTTTATTAAATCTATTTACAAATCTTTTTAAGAAGTAGCCATTGACCATTTTTATTGCTACCTCCACGACCTATATAGCCATTCTTACGCAAAATGGAAATTTCTCTTTTTAAAGTCGCAAGCGACACTCCAACTTCTTTCGCTAAATCATCTCTTGTCAAGAATGGTTGTTCCTTTATTGCCATAATTATAGCAATTTGACGATTTGATAGATGCTCATTTATCGGCTCATTTATCGGCTCATTTATCGGCTCATTTATCGGCTCATTTATCGGCTCATTTTGAATATGCAAAGTCAATTTGACCTGCAATAATTCAGGCTGTTCTAATAATTCCGGCTTGATCCAATGCTTATCATTCCAAGCATTTAGAATAAGAGGGAAACCTGAGCCTAGGTTTTCGCCATAGCCTATCATTCGGAACATATTCTGCATACGCTGATTACGTGCTTTAGACTCTCCTCCCTTGTAAATCTGCTCAACGGGCAGTTTCAGAAGTCCAGGATTAGTCAATACAAAGCAATCGTCATTTTTTTCGACCTTCAATACTCCATTAATCATAAAATCAGAGTGGATAACCATGTTCGTAACAGCTTCACGTACAGCTTTGGCTTGAAGAGTATCGTCTATTCGAATTACACCATTCATACTGAAAGGATGCGGCAAATCACGTGTCAGTTTTGGAATGATCATCCTAATGAAATTAAACAAGTTATTCTCCCATGTACCATCGTATGTTAGTCGGTCGCTATAACGTTGGTCTCCTACCAAATTAGATTTATCGATATAATCCATACGCAAATTATCAAAACGCTCACGAACTGGAAGCCCCTTTCCGAACATCAAAAGTCCTGCCATAGTCAAACCTTCCTTTCCTGTCCTTCGATTTTTTGTATAACCGCCAAAATTTATCAAAAACTCCTTATGGTCTGATGCGTTCCATTGATGTTCAGGATGCAAAGTTTGGAACATCTGTCGGAAACGTTCTAAAGTTGGAATATCAATATCATCCATTGTATAGTATTCAAGCAACAATCCATCGTTACCAGCTTCATTTGCATCACGAAGCATCATTTTCAATTCTTGCTCAGTACAATGGTAGTCACCTTCATGGTTACGCTTAAAAGTGCCTCTTGACAAATTGTTGTTAATATAGACAGGCCGAACGGTGTAGTCTGCACGAGGAATATTAATAGCAACTATTTTCTTTCCATCAATATCTATCGTCTGAATATCATCATCGTATAGAAGATTGATATTCACTTTTTCTCGGCTATTGACTGTATTCCACAAATCTTTACGAATTTTGTCTGTATCCTCAACACCTATGATTTCAAAGCGCTTGGAATTGTCCATTTCTTCCATGTGCTCTACCACACCCAACAGAATTATTCCACCATACGTATTGGCGAAAGCTGAATAGGTATCCCACAAAGAAGCAGGGACTCCCTTAGTTGCTTTTTTACATTCTAAAGTAACACGCTCACCTCCAGAAAGAATATTAAATATATCAATATTTTTGCTCATAATCTTTTCTTTTATCTCCTGCTATATCCCAACAATTATCATTGTCCTTTTTAAAATTCTGAGACTAAGCCCCAACTTCTTTATTGTAAATCAGAGGAATCTTATAAATTTCTTCCTCAAAATAAATTCCTAGCGAAGTCTCCTCAACAAATCACGAGCATCCATCGGCTTAGTTCCATTCTTCTTATGAGCTTCCATTTCATCAAGAGCACGGTTGAGGCTTTCTGCCACATAGGCTTCCTGCTCTGCCTGACTCATATATCTTTCCTGGTAACTATTTTCAGATTTGGAGATAGAATTGGCTAATTTTTCAGCATAGTCCTTGAGCTTAGCGACAAATTCGTCAAGCGTATATTTACCTGTAGAAGGTACTTGAAACTGAATATTAATCGTTTCCATCTTATTCCTTTCTTTTAAATTAACGCCACAAAATTAAAGAAAAGAATTGAAAATGCCAAAAAAAAGAACGACTTTCTTCACTTTAAGACACAAAAAAGCCTTTCAGTATCAAAAATACCGAAAGGCTCTATTGTCCTATCTCGATTTCACTTCAAAAACATTCAATTTACTCCTTCAACCATAAGTTCATAAGCTGATCATCAATATAATACGTATTCTGAGAAGTAGAAATCAGATGATATTCCAGCAGTTTCTTCACAGCACTCTGCACACTGCTTGCCGAGCGGAGACTATGCTTCTTCACAAAGCCAGAAGAAGTAATCTGACTAGCCATTCCCTCCTTAGCAACAGCATACAGAAGTTCCTTCTGCGGAAGAGTGAGACGGGAAAGAATCTCGCTAAACTTATGGTCATTATCCAATACCAAAGCATGGATGATGCCCTCTATCATCTCACAATCAGCCTCAGCCTGTGGCGCTGTTTGGTTGAAAGCCTCATGCATCACCTTCTGCATATAATAGGTATTGCCACCAAAAGCCTGATACACCTGCTCTACAGCCTCCTCCTTTATCTTCTTATCAAACTTACCAAACAAGCGGATAGCAAACTCCTTGTATTTATCAAGCGGAATCACCTCCAGGTTCATCATATCAGCACTATTGTAAAAAGGATGCGCTTTCTCGGAAAACATCTTGGAGATTAGATGACGCTCGCTGCCCGAGAAGATGAAATTGGCATTGCTGCACTTCTGAATATAAGTCCTGAGAATGGCCTCCATATTCTTCTCCGGATAATAACCTATCTGCTGGAACTCGTCGATGGCAACGATGCATTTCTTATCAGCCTGCTCCAAACAGGCAAATATCTCATCCAAAGTATAGAGTGGATTAGAAATATCACCCAACGAAAGATTAAACGTTGGGGTATTGGAAATCGGATCGTAACCGAAGCAGCCATTGATAGACTTCAGAGTGTTAACCACCATTCGCATCATCTTGGTTCCACGACGGGCAGCCAAATCAAATACGGCCTTTCCTAACTCGAAGGCAAATTCATGGATGCTGGAAGTTCGGAGGATGTCGATGGAAATACAGATAAAATGGTCTTTGATGGCAGGAGAGTCCATGCAAAAGTCTATCAGTTTACTCTTGCCTACTCGTCTTGCAGCCATTACCACCATATTCTCACCACTCGTTACCTTACTGATGATTCTTTCCGCTTCCTTTTCTCTGTCGCAGAAATATTCAGGCTTGATATAACCCGTTATGATAAAAGGATTCTCCATATTGCTTACCATTTTAGAATGTTACTTTCGACTGCAAAGATAATTATTTATTTTGAATTATGCAAATTACATAATGCAAATTGCATAATTCATATTACTTTATCTTATTTTTTCTCCTCACCCAAACCTTATGGCTGTGCTGACCCACAGAGCGGATGGGAACAGTCTCGTCATGGGATATCTCCTTCAGCTCCAAGGAGGCGGCGGTGCGGCTCAGGTTGTTGATGTAGGCATAGTCGGTAAGACCGATGAAG
>ERZ869979.661-NODE-661-length-10526-cov-12.785721_pt1 | contig 10526 bp, 7 predicted proteins | sample MGYA00521269_ERZ869979 | MGnify/ENA primary metagenome ERZ869979 (study PRJEB32232, sample SAMN07284974) | human gut metagenome | biome: human-associated habitat; material: feces | host: Homo sapiens | place: Tanzania | collected 2014-04-05 ... | reverse complement strand
GTCTGAAAATGATGTACGATTACAAGCTACACTTGGCAATCAGAATCCCACGGACTTGCCCGCGGGAGTAGTCAGATTCAATAATTGTTTATGTCATTTTGCGAACTTCTCTTTTATGAGAAACAAAGAAACACAATTTAATCAATGTGATTTGAGTCAAGCTGTATTTCAGGATACTACAATGAATAAGACAAAATATAAGGACTGCAAGATGATTCAAACAACATTTCTTCATACATCACTTAAAAATATAGATTTATCTACATGTCTTATTGAAGCAATTGAAGCAACTCCTCAAGATGTAAGTGGCGCAATTATTGATGAAATGCAAGCATCTGCTTTTATTCACTTACTAAATATTAAAATAAAAGAGGCATAATGAAATGCCTCATTGAGTGAAATTCATATTTTCAAGGTAATTATTACCTGCTGTCATGTCATATTGGACAAGTTTATAGTCATTATATAATTCTTTTTGTGATGATGTGAGATCATTATATTTAATAATCTTTCCATCAATATCAATCATAGCTGCATCAGATTCTTCTTCAGAACCTGCTGCAGCTTTTGTAGTTATAACAGGTAATTCATCTAGAACCTTTTCTAATAATGCACTATAAGGTGTTGTTTTAGTTAAGGTTTGTTTTTGTACAAGGGACATGAAATCAGTTGGTGCGACAAGATCATATTGTTTATAGATTCTTCTGCCAAGATGTCTTCTTGCATATTTATTAGAATAGATAAAATAATCTGTTTGATGAAGAACATTATTATTGTTTGTATCCCAATAAATTCCAGGTAAGTGGTCACCATAGAAAACAAAGGTGATAGGCTTATTAATACTATCTATTTTTTCAATAAAGTTCTTCACTGCTTCATCTGTATAATGAAGTCCCATCACATATTCTTCAACCATTCCTCTCACATAATCATTAGTGACTGCATTACCACTTACGGCATATTTTTCTTTACCATTGTAGTAATTGTTGTCATATGGCAAATGATTCTGCATAGTGACAAGGTTGATGAATTTACTACCATTTGCATCTATAATTTCATCTATTGTATTGGCATAAGCTGTTTCATCTGATAAATAAGCACTGCGATCAATAGAAGCTTGATGCTTGATTGGATATTTAGATCCTAGATACATAAATTTATTAAAACCAAAGTTCTGATAAACTGTCTGACGGCTATAATAAACACCAATATATGGATGAATTGCAACTGCTTGATTAAATAAACGAGAAAAAGCATAAGCATGATTTTGTGTTGTGACAAGCTGCGTATAAGGTGTTAAGGCCGCAGAGAAGAACCCTTGGTTTAAACCAGTTAACGCCATATATTCCATATTAGCTGTTCCACCTCCATAGCCGGTACTATACATAAGTCCTGAAGTGGTTGTTTTCATTAAGCTTCTAATATAAGGAATAGGATCATTTGCCAGAGTGAGTTCAGGAATGCGATATGGATCTGCAAAACTTTCAGATAAGCCCATAATTACAATCTGATCATCCCAGTCATTTCTTCTTCTCTTATTAATTCTTGCAGATTCTTCTGCATATTTCTGATAGATTTTAGTCATTGTTTCTTTACTATAGTTTTCTGGTTCATCCATAACAGTTACATCAATATTATTGAGGAACTGTAAGAGCGGTCCATTGACCTTCGCACCAAATAACTGATTAAAGAAATAAGGCTGATCTCCAAGATTACGCATTAATGCATTGACATAAGATCCATCATGATTGTAAAGAAGTGTACCACTAAAGAATATACATGCAGCAAGTACCCACATGATACTCTTTTTAAGAGTCATATGTATTGCGCGATGATGTTTCTTTTCTAAATAAACAATTAAAACAACTACAACAATTACCAAAGCAATACTCGCAATAATGATATTTTTACCCATCATTCCAAGTAAACTCTTCCATGCTTTAATCATTGCGAGGTCTCCTGGGATAATTGGTTCTTCACGATAAATAACCTTTAAGCGATTGGCTACAGTAATGACAATCTGAGCAAAGCCAGTAATTAAAACAGAGAACCAATAATGTCTTGTAATAGCCATAAGGAAACGAGCCACTAAGACAAGCATTAAGGTATTAAGTAAGACAAAGAATTGTCTTGCGAAGAGTGTATACCAGAAAATATTGTAAGTTTCTATCGCATTGATTTCGATATTGTAACTTGTATTCATGGCGATGAATGATGCATAAGAAAGAATATAGGCAACAATAATCATAATGATATTGATTCTATGATTCTTTAAATACTGTTTAACAAATTCGACCTCTTTAGTTAACCATTCATTGCTTAATTCAAAGTCACTAAAATGTTCTTCTATTGATTTAACTATTCTTTTAACCTGTGGAAGTTGTTTAATTAATAGTGTGATTAGGAAGATAATAAAGACAATAACTAAAGCCTCTATTTCGCTTTGTCTAAACAGCTTATTAAATGATGTTCCTACAAGATCTTCATTCCAAGATACAATGTTTTCTAATCGTCCTGCTCCAATCAAGACAAGAGAAGCAATAGGAATATAGCGAACAAAAGACCAATTAAAGAATGGAATATTTCTTAAAAGACGAATAAAAAGAATCGCAATCATTACTTCAAAGAATGAAGTAGATGTAGTAAAGCGTAATGCAGTGGACATATCTCCATGCACAATCTTAGAACATAGTGGCATCATAGTGACACATAGCATATTGATTAAACAAAGAAGAATTAAAGGAATGATTGAAAAACGTTTTTCTTCTGATGCTTCAATGACACCTAGATAAAATAATATGAACGTGAACGGAATACTATATCCATCACCTAGTCCCACTGGATCAATACCACTTAGTGTTGGTAAAAGAAGAAGTCCTAAAAGAAGCCATTTTAAATAGCTGTAATTCACCTTCTTCATGAATGGAAAACAAATCAAAGATAAAATAACACCTGTAATAACGGGTGATACGTTTCTAATTATTGGAAAGAAGATTGAATAAACTGCATTTGTATCTATTTTTTGTGTTAGTAAAAAACAAATGATTGTAGAGATGAGCCCTACACCTATTGTATAAAGCCATAGTTTAAGTGCTTCAGCAAGACTATTTTCTTTCTTAGAATAAATATATCCTAAAGATACGATAACAAGGTCGAGCCCAATAAGAGTAATGATATGCTGGAGCTGGATGGTACTCATTAAAGTACCTACTTTACTTATATTGATATGTTTTGCATGGGATGTCCAAAAGAGCTGATCAAGAAGCATCAGTAGAGTCCCTATTATTAAAGATAGATGTGCTGTATGTGTCTTTTTCAAATTATTTACTCCCCTTTTTATTTAACGCTAAATATTATATCATCTTAACCTAAAAATAACATTAAACAATGTAATAAAAATGCATGAAAAAAAGGGACATAATTGTCCCGAGTAACTAAATAGACTTGGGGTTTACTCAAGCTTTTAAAATGCCAGGGGTTATGACTCCTGGCATTACTTTTGGGCTATTAACTTTTTAGGGGCAGTTTTCTGCTATCTATTTTGTTTATTTCATAAATCATTTATCATGTTCTTAAGATCAATAAATTTATAGAAAGAAAAAAGGATAAGCATCGAAAGTTTGGCGACCGACATGCTTATCCTGTCCAATAAGAACACTATGATAATAATAAAACTTTCATCTAAAATCAAGCATATTACTCAAAATCAATATGAAAAAATTATTCAATCCCTGAACTTCAATGAACTATCATGTCCTAAATGTAATTCCAAAGGTCTTCGTGCGCACGCATCTTATAGTCGCTATGTTGATTTCTTTAAACGCAGTCATAAAGTCACAATACAAAGATTAAGATGTCCTGAATGCGGATCTACTCATGCAGTTCTTATTGAAGATATGATTCCATATTCCATTGCTTCTTATGACCTGATTATTGAAGTTATAGCTGATATAGACTTTTTCGAATCTTCTCATGCTGCTTATCTTAAAGACAAGTATCTGCCTTATTTTTTTGATTATGATTCCTTCTGTGAAATGAATAAAAGAAAAAATTACCTTAATTTTTTTATGATTTTTCACATAACTTTTATATAGTACAGCTCTTTTTATTGATATTCTTTCATTATAAAAACGAAAGGAGCTGTACTATACATGAAAACTAGTAATAATTCTCCAGCTGACAATGAAGTCGCTAAAAACGATACCCCTAATGCACTCATTTCCGATAATGATCTGCTAAAGTTCTTTAATCTGGAAAGAGAGAATGTTCAAGATTTCTCCATCACCCGCAAAAAGGACGGAATGTACGTCAATATCACGCTTAATAAGACCTGGGTCCAGTGTCCTGTATGCGGGCATATGACAAGCAGGGTGAAGGACTACACGGATAAGAAGATAACCCATTCCGTTCTGAGCATCACTAACTGCTATATCATCTATCATGCAAGAAGATATGAGTGTCCCCACTGCAAGAAGACGTTCTATGAAAATAATCCCTTTACCTTTGGAGGAAAGCTCTCTGTAGCTACTGTATTCAATGTTCTCAGAGATCTCAAGGCTCCAAATGCAACATTCACAGATGTCGCCAAAAGATACGGCATATCCACTACATCTGCTATTAATATTTTTGACAGACATGTCCATATCTCCAGAAGACAGCTACCTGAGTGTCTTGCTCTGGATGAAGTGTACGCCTTCAAGTCTCATGACAGTGATTATGTCTGTGTAATCATGGATTACCTGGACAAGAAGATTGTGGATGTACTTCCATCCAGACGCAAGTACGACCTGCTGAATTATTTCATGCTCATTCCACTAGAGGAGCGTAAGAAAGTGAAATATGTCTCATTTGACATGTGGGAGACATATCGAATCGTAGTAAAACATGTTTTTCCCGATGCATGTTGTATAACAGACCATTTTCATGTAATTCAGGAATTAACTCGCAGGGTTGATAGAGTGAGAATCCGTGTTCAGAACAGATTCAGAAATACTGTTAACACCCTTAAACCGAAGAAAAATAATAAAACTATAACCCCCGAAGAACTGATAGAACTCGAAGAAGCATCCAGATACTATTATGTATTAAAAAAATTCAATTGGCTGCTTGCTTCAACCAACAAGAAAATACTAGATGTCAACGTTGAAAGAAGATTCAATCATAGACTTAATAGATATCTCAATTACAGTGAAATACTAGCTTATATGCTGGCTATTGATGATGAGCTTGAGGAAGCATTCTATCTAAGGAATGATGTCACTTATTTCTATGATCACTGCACTTATGACACTGCAAAGAAACAGCTTGAGAAGATCATAACTGATTTCAGAAGCAGCACTGTCGCAGAGATGAGTCCGTTTGCGAACACTCTTACCAACTGGAAAAAGGAGATCATCAACAGCTTCATAATTGTGGATGACAAGGCAAACAGAAAGATGAACACTGCAATCGTTGAAAACAGAAACAAGTCCATCAAGCTCCTCAAGCATGCCTCAAACGGCTATCTGAACTGGGAGAGATTTCGCAATCGTATCCTTTATACATTAAACGAGGATACGACATTCTATTACACAAGTATCAGAAAGGATGGTAAATAATATGAGTAAGGTTTTTAAACTTATTGTAGATGAGTGTAATGAAACAGTAATACTTGAAGAAGATGAAGCTTTAGAGGATATTCTTATTCGTCTGGAGTCTATTTCTCATCGAATTGATGATATTCAGTATTTCCTAATAAAAAATAACGATGAAGACTCATCGTTAGATTTAGATAATTCTGAAATAGACTTCTAAAGCATAAAAAAGTATGGGGTGAGATTCACCTCATACTACGTGATAATTAAAATATAGGAAACCCCTAGTTATTTTAAATTACCATTGTCCCTACTTCCATAATGTCTTAGAAAAAATCATCAACATTGGGAATATTTCTAATCTTCCTGCAAGCATATCAAAGCTAAGCACAAGCTTAGACAAATCACTTAGACTTGAGAAGTTACTTGTTGGACCAACGATATTTAATCCTGGACCAACATTATTTAAACAAGTGGCAACAGCTGTAAAGGCTGATGTGAAGTCTATGTTCTGCAAGGAAATAATAAGTAATGAAGTGCAGAATATCATAAAATATAAGACCATATATGTATGAATATTATTGATTGTTGATGCAGGAATTGGTTTATGTTCAAATCGTATTGAATTGATACTATGAGGATGAACCATATGCTTCATTTCCGCAAAAGCATTCTTAATATAAATCACTATACGTGAAACCTTCATACCCCCACCAGTTGAACCAGCACAAGCGCCTACAAACATAAGTAAGACAATGATTGTCTTAGAAAGAAGCGGCCACTTATCAAAATCTGCAGTAGCATATCCTGTTGTCGTAATAATAGAAGCGACCTGGAATGAAGCGAATCTAAATGCTTTCGCAACAGAATGATACATAGATGTGATATTGATTGTAATAAGTCCAATAGATAATGCAATAATGACTAAATACCAACGCATTTCTTCACACTTAAATGCTTCTTTGAATTTCTTAATCGCAATAAGATAAAAGACATTGAAGTTAATACCAAACAGAATCATAAATACAGTAATGACACCATCAAAGTAAGCATTATTGTAGGCTGCAATAGATGCATTCTTGATGGCAAAACCACCGGTACCTGCTGTTCCAAATGTATTAAGTAAGCTATCAAAGAAAGGCATGCCACCTAACATTAATAAAACAACCTGTAAGATTGTCATGATTGTATAAATAATATAAAGAAGACGTGTTGTATCTGTTGTTTTAGAAACAAGTTTACCTACAATTGGTCCAGGCATTTCTGCCTTCAAGATATTCATTGTAGTACCTGGTGCATCTCTTAAGAAAGCAACAACAAATACTAAGATTCCCATCCCTCCAATCCAGTGAGAGAAGCTTCGCCAGAATAAAGCAGGATGGCTTAATGATTCTATATCAGCAAGAATTGAAGAGCCTGTTGTAGTAAAGCCTGAGACTATTTCAAAGAAGGCATCGATAAAATGAGGAATTTCTCCTGTCAGATAGAAAGGAAAAGCCCCTAAGAATGATAAAACAAGCCAGCTTAAAGCAACAATTAAGAATCCTTCTCGAGGATAGATTGTATCCTTTTGGGGTTTATTTTTACCTAAGAAATGACCTAATAGAAAGATTACTAAACCCGTACCAAGATAAACAAAGCCTGTTTTTTCATGATAAATAAATCCTACTAATGCAGGTAATAGCATCAATATTCCTTCAATACGAATCATCTTTCCAAGAGTATAACGAATAATATACTTATTCATAATCAACCTCAAAGATATCATCTATTTTCTTGATTTGTGGACGTGTTGTAACAATAGTCACAGAATCTCCTGCTTCAATCATGTCATCTCCCTTAGGGAATATGAATTGTCCATTTCTTACAATGCCTGCAAGTAATACACCCTTTTTAAACTTAATATTCTTTAATGCAGTATGTAAATGCTGTGTTTTCGCATGAACGACAAATTCTAAGGCTTCTACTTCATCATTCGCAAGCTTATAAAGTGTTCTTAAGCCTGAGTCTATATCATTATTTTCTTTAGAACGAATATAACCAACAATCTGTGATGCAGAAATAGATTTAGGATCTACAATTGTATCAATAGGTAAAGGATCCGCAATAAGCTTTAAAGGAGTACGATTTACCTTTACAATGGCTTTTCTTACACCTAATTGTTTTCCCATTAATCCTAAGACAATGTTTTCTTCATCCATACCAGTTAAGCAAACAAGTGCATCACATTCACTGATTCCTTCTTCTTTAACGATTTCTTCATTACTTCCATCCGCATGAATAATCATTGCCCCTGGTATTCGATCTGCAAGTTCTTCACAAGATTCAAGTTTTTCTTCAATAATCTTAACATGAATACCAAGTTCTAGAAGTTCTTTACTTAAATAATAAGCAATCTTACTTCCACCAATAATCATTACGTTCTTAATCTTTTTACTAATAATGCCAATATCAAAACAGAACATCGATAAGTTATCATGACTACCTGTAACAAAGATTAAATCTTCTTTTTGTAATGTAAAAGCACCATCTGGTATAAAGACTTCCTGATTACGTTTTACTGCACAAACAAGTACTTTAGAACGTGTTAAGCTTGATAGTTCATTTAAAGAATGTCCGGCTAGATTTGTTTCTGCAACACGGATTTCTACGAGTTCCATACGTCCACGCGCAAAAGTATTAATACTCATTACTTCATGGAATACAATACTGCGTCTTATTTCTTTTGCAGCTTCTTTTTCTGGATTGATGATCATATTCAATCCCATTTCATTTCTTAAGAATTCCTTCTGCATTGAATAATCAGGATTTCGTACACGTGCGATCACATAACGAGCACCAAGCTTTTTAGCCATCATTCCTGATAAGATATTTAATTCATCCGACATTGTGACAGTAATAATGGCATCCGCTTTTTGTACTCCTGCTTCACATAAAATATCATAATTTGCCCCATTTCCTATTATTCCTAGGACATCAAATTGTGAAGCAATTTGATCTACCTTGTTCATGTTCTTATCAATAACAACCACATCATGGCCTTCTGTTGATAAGTATTGTGTGATAAGCTGCCCGACTTTTCCTAAGCCAACAACTATAATATGCATATTATCCCTCCAAGTCATACATAAATGCCTATATTATAGACATTAGTTTACAAACAGTCAATAAATGTAAAAAAATCCCAACAAATTAATGTTGAGATTCATTTTATTAATATGCTCTTGCAAAATAAACTACATGTTTTGCTTTTTTACCACAGCATGGACATACGCCATCTGCTTCTTCATGTTCATCGATACAACGTGAAGTAGCCTGATAAAGTTCTTTAATCTTTAATTCGCATGCTTCTTCACCACACCAGTTCATCTTGACATAGCCACCCTTTTCATCTAATACTTGTCCAACTTCTTCTAAAGTATTCACACGAGTAATATGACTATTTAAGAATGCTGCTGCCTTATCATACATTTCCTTATGGATTGTTTCTAATGTATCATGAATTGCCTGTGGAAGATTTTCATCTAAGTCCATCTGAGTCTTCACACCATCATTACGTTTTACAACCACACAATGACCGTTTTCAATATCACGAGGTCCTACTTCAATACGTACTGGAATACCACGCATTTCAGCTTCAGAGAACTTCCATCCTGGTGATTTATCACTCGCATCTACAGTTACTCTCATACCAGCTGCTTTTAACTGTGCTGCGATTTCATCTGCTTTTTCTAATACACCAGCCTTTTTCTGCTGGATAGGGATAATAACTACCTGTGTAGGAGCAAGTCTAGGTGGTAATACAAGACCATTGTCATCACCATGAACCATGATAATAGCACCTAATAATCTTGTAGAAACACCCCAAGATGTCTGATAAACATGTTTTAACTTGTTATCCTTATCTAAGAATGTCATATTAAATGCTTTCGCAAATCCCTGACCAAAGTAATGAGATGTACCTGACTGAAGAGCTTTACCATCATGCATTAATGCTTCAATAGTATAAGTTTCTTCGGCACCTGCAAATTTTTCTCTTTCAGTCTTACGTCCTGTTAACATTGGGATTGCAAGTAATTCTCTTGCTGTTTCTTCATAGATATCTCTCATCATTAATGTTTCAGAACGAGCTTCTTCTTCAGTTGCATGAATTGTATGACCTTCCTGCCATAAGAATTCAGAACCACGTAAGAATGGTCTTGTTGTCTTTTCCCATCTTACTACTGAACACCACTGGTTATACTTCTTTGGTAGATCACGATAAGAATTTACAATTTTAGCATAATGTTCACAGAATAATGTTTCTGAAGTAGGTCTAACGATTAAGTGTTCTTCTAAATCATCTAAACCACCTTTAGTAACAACTGCACATTCAGGCGCAAATCCTTCCACATGATCCTTTTCTTTATTTAATAGAGATTCTGGGATTAACATAGGCATATAGACATTCTGATGTCCTGTTTCCTTAAATCTCTTATCCATATAATTCTGAATCTGTTCCCATAAAGCATAACCATATGGGCGATAAATAATGAATCCTTTTACACTAGAGTAATCCATTAATTCTGCTTTACGACATACATCAGTATACCACTGTGCAAAGTCAACATCTCTTGGTGTAATTGCATCATTTTTAATATTATTTTTTGCCATAACTTTCTCCTCTCTCGTACGTTATTATTATAACTATTTTTGTGAAAATGAAAAGGATTAATCCAAATCATGACGATAATAATGTGTTGTATTCACTTATTTTGTGATATAGAGTCTTGAAAAATAAGGGGATATAGAGAGTGTATTGATTAATGTTTCATGATAAACATCCTGTAATGAATAATCAATAAATAAGATATCCTGATGTGAAATCAAAGAAGAGCCTCAATTGTAAAATGAAACTGGAATTAAGGAATTGGGATAAAGGGGCATGCCCCTTTATCCCAATTCGCGCGGGCG
>ERZ869979.657-NODE-657-length-10564-cov-4.597502_pt1 | contig 10564 bp, 9 predicted proteins | sample MGYA00521269_ERZ869979 | MGnify/ENA primary metagenome ERZ869979 (study PRJEB32232, sample SAMN07284974) | human gut metagenome | biome: human-associated habitat; material: feces | host: Homo sapiens | place: Tanzania | collected 2014-04-05 ... | reverse complement strand
TAGTTATTTATCTAAATAAGTAATAATGAATTTGACAAAGAATATATTATATAGTATAATAAACTTGTTAAATATTCTTAGGAGGAATTTTTGTGAAAGAAGATAAAGCATTTATAGTTAGAAAGGTTCTTACTGTTGTAAGTCTAATTCTTATATTTGCTACAGCTGGATTACTAGCAATAACAACTCAACTTAAGACAATAACATTTAATTACTATGGTAACGTTAAATCAATTAAAACATTAGCCAGTTCTGTAGATGCATTTTTACTACAAAATGATATTTGTTTAAATGAAAGTGCAATAATAGAGCCTGCCAAAAAATCTAGATTAACTAACGGAATGACTATAACAGTTTCTAGTAAAGAAACTGAATCTTTTGATATAGAAAGTGTAAGAGAGTCATATTCTCCAATAGTAGCTAGTGTAAGTGAAGAAATTGAGTCTATACCATACGAAGAAGAAAAAGTAAATAATGATGAGAGAGAATCTGGAGAAACAGCCGTATTAAAAGAAGGCGTTGAGGGTTCTAAATCAATAAGTTATATAGTTAAATCAACAAATGATAAAGTAATTCAAAAAGATGAAATAAGAAGTAAAGTGCTTGCAGAAGCACAAAACAGAGTAGTAGAAGTTGGAACAAAGGTTACAGTTTCAAGAAGTAATGTTGTAACATCAATTATGACAGATGTTGTTGATGGTGGATTTGTTCAATATAATATTTCACTACCTGTTGAATATCAACAGTATGCATATAATCTATGTAAAAGATATGGAATAGATTATCCATTATTCTTAGCTATGATGTATCAAGAAAGTACATTTAATGTTAATGCAGGAGCAAATGGATTATATAAAGGTCTATGTCAAGTTGGTGTAGGTAACTTACCTATTGCTGGAATTGAAACAGCAGCACAATTACTAGATCCATATAATAATATGGCTGCAGGAGCATATATGTTATATAATAATCTAGTAGCTGCTAGAAATTATACTTCAGATACACAAACACAATGGGTTTTTGCATTAAACTCATATAATATGGGAATTGGCGGATATCTATCTGTGTTCAATTCTGGAACTATTGATAGAGCATATAGCACAAATATATTAAGAACTAGAGATAGATTAATAACAAATGGTGGATTATAATATATTAATATAAAGAATAGCGTATGCTATTCTTTTATTTTTAAAGGAGCAAATACATGGAAAACACATTATCAAAGACTAGAAAAATAATGAATAAATTTAATATTGTAGCAAACAAAAGATTTGGCCAAAACTTTTTAATAGATGATAATATTTTACAAGGAATAGTAGATGTTGCAGATGTAGAAGAAAATGATTTGGTAATAGAAATAGGACCAGGTCTTGGAAATTTAACTGAATATTTACTTGAAAGAGCAAAATATGTATTATTAGTTGAAATAGATCCAAAGATGATAGAAGTATTGCAAGATAGATTTAAACAAAATACGAATTATACATTAATTAATGAGGATATATTAAAGGTAAATATAGATGAGAAAGTAAAGCAGATTGAAAATGACAATAACATAAAATTTAGTTCTGTTAAAGTAGTAGCTAATTTACCATATTATATTACTACACCAATTCTTTTTAAATTACTAGAAGATGAAAATTCTATATCAAGTATAACTGTAATGGTTCAAAAGGAAGTTGCAGATAGAATGGTAGCAAATCCTAAGAGCAAAGAATATGGTATATTGACATTGATGGTAGATTATTTTTCAAATGCAGATACTAAATTAATAGTACCTAATTCAAGCTTTATTCCCGAACCAGGAGTTACTTCTGCAGTTATTAATTTACAAAAAGATAGAAAGTATGAAGTAAAAGATGAAAAAGTATTTTTTGAATTAATACATAAGGCTTTTGCACAAAGAAGAAAGAAAATGGTTAATTCATTAACATCTACTAATTTTAATAATATGGATAAACAAAGTATTGAAAAACTATTTTCAGATTGTGATATAAAGCTTACTGCAAGAGCAGAAGAACTGGATATAGAAGATTTTATTAAATTAGCAAATAGTATTGAATAAGAGGGATAATATGAATTTAGAAAAGTATAAATATATTGCACATAGAGGTCTATATAATAGATTAGATACTCCAGAAAATTCTATGAAGGCATTCGAAAATGCAATTTTAAAAGGATATGCAATAGAATTAGATGTTAATATGACTAATGATGGACATTTAGTTGTATTTCATGATGAAAGTTTAAAAAGAATGACTGGCATAAAGAATAATATAACAGCATTAGATTTAAATGAAATAAAGAAGTTAAAATTATTAGGTACTGATAATTTAATTCCAACATTTGAGGATGTTTTGATGCTAGTCGATGGTAAAGTTCCACTAATGATAGAAGTTAAAAGAAACGAGAGATATAAAGAACTTATGCCTAAATTAAAGAGAATGCTTGAAAAGTATGATGGAGAGTATGTTATTGAATCTTTTGATCCTAGGGTAATATATTGGTTAAGAAAAAATGCACCAGACGTTATAAGAGGACAATTAGCAGCAAAGAACTTACGAGAAATATCAAATAAAACTTTGAAATATCTTCTTGGAAAAATGGCATTTAATGTAATTACCAAACCTAACTTTGTATCATATGTTTTTACTGAGGTAGATGAAAAATTTTATAAAAAGCAAAAAGCTAAAAACAGAGATGTCGCTGTATGGACTGTAAAAAATAAAGAAGATTACGAAAGAGTAAAGGGTTGTGCAGATATGTATATATTTGAAAATGAGGAGACTATCAGATAATGAAGTCTCCTCATTTAATTATATACCAGCTACATGGTGCGTTAATCTTTTATAACATTTTCTACATACTGCTTTATATGAATCATTTCCACCAATTAAGATGTCAGGTCCTGTAGTTACGGGAACACCACTTATCATACGCATATTTACAGTGGCTTTTTTTCCACATTCACAGATAGTCTTTATCTCCTCAATTTTATCAGCCATTTCCATTAATGGTCCTGAGCCTTCAAAAAATTTCATCTTAAAATTAGTTCTTAACCCATAACAAATTACAGGAATTTCTAGTATATCTACAATGTCTGTAAGCTGTACTACTTGCTTACGAGTTAAAAATTGAGCTTCATCTATTAAAATGCAATCTGGTTTGGTTTCCAGTTGTTTAATTTGTCTATAAATATTTGTTTCTGAATCGAATAATTCTGCATCAGATTGTATACCAATTCTAGTTGTTACTTTTCCTACATCATATCTATCATCTATTTTTGCTGTGTAAATAACTACGTTTTGACCTCTTTCTTTGTAATTGTATGCTACTTTTAGTAAATCTATTGTTTTACCGCTTCCCATTGCTCCATATCTAAAATATAATTTTGACATATACCTTCCTCCAAAATTACAAAAATTATAGCATAAAAGATATTTGTTGTTAATAAAAAACGACAAAAAAATAATAAAATCTACATATTGACATGCTAACTCTTTTCATATATAATTTGGTCAGTTGTAATACATGATGAGCGAAAATAATTATTAGCTTGATTTACCACAAGATTAATATTAAGGAGGGGTTATTATGAGAAATTATAGCCATATAATTGAAAAAATGAAAAAGGAGCAGCTCACTTTAAAACAACTAAGATTACAAATGGAGGACATAAATTATCTAAGAGACATGGGATACAATGTAAAAGAACAATATGATCCTAGAAAGGGTGATGATGTTTATTATATTGTAACTTCTGGTGATACAGCATATATTAAAATTTCTGATGCACCAAAAAAAGGTAAGAGTGTAGTTTTAAAACTTCTAGAAATATCTGATTTACACACAGGATGTAGAAATTTTGATAAAGTTGGATTAGATAAAACACTTCAAGAAGCAAAAGAAAGAGGAGTTGAGTATGTTCACATATCAGGAGATCTGATTGATGGATTTGGGGTATATAGGGGACAAGAAAACAACCTAAAATTAAACAAAGCCATCGAACAAGTAAACGAGCTTATGTCTGTACTTGAAAAATATGACTTCTGGTATATTGCCAGTATGGGAAATCACGACCAATCATATTGTATGAAAGGTGGAGTAGATCCCATAAAATACTTAGAAAGCAAAATGGCAAAAAAAGGTAAAAGATTTACCTATTTGAATGCATATGAAGCAAATATAATTCATGCAGGTATAGTTTTCAGATTGGTTCATTTGCAAGGTGGTGCAGCTAGAGCCGCATCATATAAAGTACAAGTGTACTTATCCAGAGTGTTTGAAAGCAACTTAAATGATGTATATATTGGAGGAAAAGTATACAATTTAAGAAGTATTCAAGCTGGACATTTTCATACTTTTTATTCACTATCTATGAGTGGTATTAGAATAATAATGCCTGGTAATTTTCAACATGATGGTGACTTAGAAAAAAGAATGGGAATATCTGGAAAAACAGGTGGAATATTTACTGAATTAACAATAGTTGGAGATAAAATTGCAAGAGAAAAAATTGAATTTTTTAATCCTTGGAAGGAGGGGTAAATTATGAATGAGAATTTCTTAACCTCACAAAAAGCAACTAATGCACTTTCAAAGATGAGATCAAAAGCTTGCACATTAGAAGAACTAGAACTAACTAAGGAAGAAATAGAAGAACTTATTTCAGCAACTGGCAATATTAATTATAATGATACGGATAAAACGTATTATATAACCAAATTTAATGAGAATAACTATGAAATAATTTCTTTTTATAGTAAAGATGAAGTAACAGAAAAATGGCTTGAACTTAGTGATATATATTTGGGTAGTAAGTTTTGTGACTTTGACACTTTAGTATATATGCTAGATTTAGCTAAGCAAGAAGGTGTTACTAACATTCATATTGCAGGAGATTTATGTGCTGGACATCCATCATATAAAAACCAAGATCTTTATCTTACTGCAAAGACTTCTCAAGAACAAGCAGATATAGCGATAAAGCTTTTTTCAAAGTATCCTCAGTTTAAATTTTACTGTATTAATGGTGAAAGGGATTTATCTTTTGAAAAAGGTGGATCAATAAATCCGCTTATATTAGTTCAAAGAGAACTTACAGAAAAAGGAATAGAATTTCATCACATAAATGAAATGGTAGCAAATTTAGTAATACAAGGGGTTGTAAAGAGAATTCAGCATGGAACAGGTAGACTAGCATATACGAAATCATATAAGATTGAAAAAGAAATGTGGCAACAATTTGAGAATATGAGTGATAATGTTATAATAAAAAACAGAAACTATAATATTCGTTTTGTACAGTTTGGACATTATCATGTAAATAGTTATCAAAAATTAGGTGGCATAATGATAACATCAACAGCTGGTATGGTTTTTGATGACAAAGGTGTATTAAACGAAAATACATCATATCCTTCTGCTAAAATTTGTACAGCAGTTATAAAAAAAGGAAAGGTACTAAGATTTATAACAGAAAGTATTACTAATCCTAAAAATGTAATAATGTAAATGAACACTTCATTTGAAGTGTTTATTTTTTTATCATTTTTTTCTAAATAAACTATAAAAATGAACGTTTTTACATACTTTTTTAACATAAAACTTGACAGCAGCATATAATAGTAGTATACTAAGTAACTGAAACAGTATACTAGTAGAGGAGGGATAAAATGAAAAACGAACAAATAATAGCTGCAGCACGAAGGCTATTTAATAGATATGGCTTTAAAAAAGTATCTATGGATGAGATAGCTAGAGAAGCTGGTGTTACTAAAAAAACAATATATATGTATTTTTCTAGTAAAGAAGAATTATTAAAGTACTTTATACAGGAAGAAATTATTAATATGAAAAGTATTGTTGAAGAAGTTGAAAATAAAAAAATGGATTTTTATGAAACTGTTAATGAAGCAATATATAAACTTTTAAAGTACAAAAAAGACAGAGATTTCTTAAGCATTATTGCAGAGGAAGCCGAATTACTAAAAAATCCAACAGTAATAAAAAATTTGGATTTAATAGATGAGAAAATACAAGAGTATATAAAAGAAAAGTTACAATCAGCTATAGATAATGGATACATTAATTGTAAAAATGTAGATGTTACGGCATTTCTTGTATATAAAATGTATATAGCTTTAATATTTGATTGGAACGAAAAAAACAAAGAGTTAGATGAACATATAATTGCAGATAACATATCTGAAATATTAAGACACGGTTTAGAAAGGAAGTAGAAATAAAATGAAGAAAGAAAAGGTTATGAGGGGGATAATCTTTGCTGTTGTTTTATTAATACCTGTAATATATAGTTTCTTCTATTTGAAATCTTATTGGGATCCATATGGAGACTTATCAGGCATAAAAATAGCAGTAGTAAATTTAGATCAAGGAGAAGATGGAGAAAATCAAGGTAAGGAATTTGTAGAAGGATTAAAAGATAGTGATACATTTAAAATATGTGATGCTTCACTAGATGAAGCAAATAAAGGAATGCAAGATGGAGAATACTATGCGATGATACTTATACCAAGTAATTTTACGCAAGATTTAAATTCTGCATCAACAACAGATAAACAAATTGCAACTATAACATATAGTCCTAACCAAGCATCAAACTATTTGGCGTCACAAATCATAAATAGTGGTGTAAAGACTATGGAAATAAATTTAAAGTCTAAGATAAATGGAAAGATCGCACAATCTTTAGCAACTAACTTAAAATCAGTACCAGATAGCTTAGAAGAAATTTTAAATGGTTCAGGACAAATTCTTGAAGGATCAAAAAGCTTGAGTTCAGGAATAGAACAAATTAATACTGGAGTTAATACTTTAAATGATAGCTATACAGCTTTTGATAACGGTGTAAGCTCAGCTTATGAAGGAAGTGTTGCAGTAGATAATGGACTTGCTAGTGTTAATAGCGGAGTAAGTACTTTATCACAAGGAGCATTAACTTTAGATAACGTTATAAAACAAATAAATGCTAGCGTTGAGGGATTATCTTCACAAGGAACAGCTGGATTATTACAACTAGCAAGTGGAATTAGTAAAGTAAATGAAGGTGCTGGAAATTTAAACACTGGAATTAATAACTATGCAGATGGAGCATATTCTTTAGCTAGTGGTACTACAAACTACGTTAATGCAACAGAAGGATTAGTATATAATTTAAATCAATATGTAGATGGTGTGAACGCTACTAATTCAAAAGTAAATAATATACTTACTGCTTTAGCAGGTCAAGATACAACTAATTTAGATCCTCAAATGCAAGAACTAGTACAACAAGCACAAGCTATAGTAAATAGTGGAGCTTTTTCACAAACTACAACTGCAGGAGAAGGATTAAAACAATATGGTGCAAAAATAACTGAATCAGACGCATTATTAAAAGCTGGTTCAGAACAAATAATTCAAAATACAAGTACTTTAAAACAAGGTGCTAGTAATTTATATGCAGGTACTCAAGAGTTAGTAAATGGAACAAGTAATTTATCTACTTTAACTACAGGAATATCTACATTACAAAATGCATTACTACAAGTTCAAGCAGGAACAACAAGTCTAAAAGACGGAATAAATACTTTAGGTTCTGGCGTAACTACATTAAAGGCTGGTTCACAAACTTTAAGTAACGGTCTAGCTACTTTAAATAGTAGTTCAACACAAGTAAAATCTGCTTTAAATACATTAAGTGATGGTACAAATTCAGCTTATGAAGGAAGTAAAACACTTACAGAAGGAATTGAAACTTTCAACACACAAATTAGTGAAGGACTAGATGATACAAATACTCAATTAGAAGCACTAGAAGGAATAGAGAGTTTCTCAGAAGATCCTGTAGACTTTAAAACAGAAGCTTATGGTGAAGTAAGTTCATATGGTGTTGCATTTACACCATTATTCCTATGCATTGGATTATGGGTAGGAGCATTAATGTGTTATGTTGTATTATACTATGACCAAAAAAATAGATTTGGATTGTTTGATAGTAAATATAGTAACAAATTATTACAAAATATAGTATATATAGCCGTAGGAGCTGTAGAAGGTATAATAACTGCCTTATTACTAAAAGTTGGCTTAGGATTCAACGTAGAGAGCCCTAGCGTATATTATTTATCTAGTATGCTAATAGGAATAACATTTATGAGTATAATCCAATTCTTAATTAGAAACTTTGGAGATATAGGTAAATTCTTATCATTAATTATTTTAGTATTACAATTAGCAGCTTCAGGTGGAACTTTCCCTGTTGAAACAATAGACAAATTTTTCCAAGGAATAAGCCCATATTTACCAATGACATATTCAATTAAATTATTAAGAGAAATTTTAGTTCCAACAGCAACTAATTTCAAAGGTGAATATATAATGATTCTTGTTGCTATTACAGTTGTATTATTTGGAATAACAACAGTAGTAGATCTTGTTAAGAAGAATAAAGTAAAAGAGTAAATTATATTATAAATGATAAAAGATAAAGGAGAAAATAATCTCCTTTATTTTTTTTTATAATTAATTATATAGAAAATAGCAAAAGAAAATAGTATAATTAAAGCACATAGCAAATTAAATAATAGTTTATTTGAAAAAATAGATATAAATATAATAAAAAATCCTAAAATGCATTTTGCAACAATCACCTTATTTTGCCACCAAGGCAATTTGATATCTTCATCTTCAGATGTATCATAGTCATTATCATATAACAGTTCATTGATCAAGGATTCTGCCTTAGCTTTCTGATCTTCTCTAACATAAATATCCGTTCCATAAACAGAATACCCCATCGCAATACTCATATATTCTCCTGTTCCAGGCTGTTTGGACATGCTTTCAATTCCATTTTGTTTTAAATGATCATGAATCATCTCAGTCTGAATCTGGTCAGCTGCGTTGAATATTTTTGTAATCTTACCCTCCATAATTATTACCTCCCTATTGATTGAATGTTCAGTAACTTTGTATATTGATGGTTATATTTTAGCATTGTATGATTAGAAAAACAATAGAAGCAATGATTCAAAAAAGATCATTACTTCTATTGCCTTCATTATATTTATATGTTCAAGGGCTTCATCAAAAACTCTGTTTTATCAGGGGAGCTCGTAAGGACGGGAATCCTTACGAGGCTTTCGACAAACAGTATCAAAGAAAAGCAAAAATATAAAAACAGAAATACTGTTGTCTTCTAATTTACATCTTTTGTTTCATCTGCAACATATTCAAAGAAATCAAAGTCTGCATAATGCTGGTGTTTTACACGGTCAGCGCATGTGATTCCTACGAATGTTCCTGTAAATTCACCGTATTTGCAGTATTCATCAGAAAATTTTGTTGTATCAAAAACTTTTCCAATCGCCAGATAGTCTTTGCCATCATAGCTCCATTCAAAATAAGACTTTCTTCCATCAATATGCAGGCGAAGATAGATTGGTACATCGTCAACAGGAATTCTTGTATTTAAGAACTCTGTTTTTTCTCCATTTTCCAGATGGATGATGGACAGGGCGCTCTGTCCCAGGGTTTCACTGTAATATTTCCGGAGATTGATGTAATTCATGTTGTCGTAATACAGGATCAGACCTGCGCTGTGCTGGTGTACTTCCGGTGTGAATTCCATTTTTGTGGTGATCCGTGCGTATACGCTTGTGAGCTTTCTGGCCAGGATACTTACTTTGTTGAGAGAGGTTCTGGACTCCTGTCCGCGAAGGCGTACATAGCCTTTTCTTGCTTTCACATCTGCAAAACGCTGAGGCATGATCCTTGGAGAATAATAAAAGTTTCCAAGCTCATCCCCATCGAAATCATCAAAGTCCGGAGTCTTTTCCACCGGATATTCCGGAAGGGAGGTTTCCGGCACTTCAATCTTCGCCAGATTGCTTCCATCTGCCATGCGGAGCCAGTTGTCTTCGGTCCACATCATTTTCTGAATGGCCGTCTCTCTTCCAAGTGTACAGCGAAGTTCCGGTACAAAAGGTCTGGAGCAGAGATGGACCAGATAAACCTCTCCTGTTGGAAGTTCCACATAGCTTCCGTGTCCGGATTTCTGGAGAACAGAGTCCGGATTATAGTACTTTGGTTTCAGATGATCCGGATCCTGACGCTCATAGGATTCTCCGGGAACACTGGTAACGATAGGATTTTTCGGATCTTTTTCATATGGTCCCCAGACATTTTTGGAACGTCCCATGGTCACACAGTGATTGTATCCTGTGCCGCCCTCAGCACACATAATGTAATAATATTCACCGCGTTTTGTCAGATGCGGAGCTTCGATGCAGCCACGGTCTGTGCCGCCACGCCAGATACGTTTCGGATATCCGACAATTTCCTGGTTTTCAGGAGAGTACTCAACCATACATATCGCACCCGGTTTTTCATATCCTTCTCTGGTCTCCCATTCAAGAGAAACGACATATTTCTTTCCGTTTGTGTCATGGAATAAAGAAGCATCAAATCCGGAAGAGTGCAGATAGACCGGTTTGCTCCATGGCCCTCTGATATCTTTTGCACAGATCAGAAAGTTGTCTACGTCAAAATATCTGGC
>ERZ869979.655-NODE-655-length-10566-cov-3.384307_pt1 | contig 10566 bp, 8 predicted proteins | sample MGYA00521269_ERZ869979 | MGnify/ENA primary metagenome ERZ869979 (study PRJEB32232, sample SAMN07284974) | human gut metagenome | biome: human-associated habitat; material: feces | host: Homo sapiens | place: Tanzania | collected 2014-04-05 ... | reverse complement strand
CCGATGTTGCCGCCCAAGTGCACCTTGCGGCCTGCGGCCTCGTAGAATTTGGAGATAAGGGTGGTGGTGGTGGTCTTGCCGTCCGAGCCGGTCACTGCCACAATCTCGCAGGGGCAGAAGTCGAAGAACAGCTCCACCTCACTGGTGACCATGGTACCGGCGGCCATAGCGTCCTGCAGGGGCTTTTCAAAGTAGCCCACAAAGCCCGGGGTGCGCATGATGATGTCCTGTCCCTTGAAGCCGTCCAGATAGTTTTCGCCAAGGCTCAGGTCAATGCCCAGCTCCCGGATGGTGGCGGCGTAATCGCCAAAGTTCTCTACGCTCTTTTTCTGGTCGCACAGGGTCACATGAGCGCCCAGCTCCACAAATTCCTTGATGAGTGTCTTGTGGCTGACGCCTGCGCCGATAAAGGCGACCTTTTTGCCCTGAATAAGCTGGGCAAGCTTCTGCTGATCTTTCTGCATAAAAACAGTTCCTCCTCTATAGGATCATGGTATAGCACCGCGCCGCACGGGCAGTGCGGGAATCACTTTGCTGTACCATTATAGTCCATTTGCGCGCAATTGGCAACGGAAAACCACACAGTCTGCTTCAAAAAGCCCGGTAAATTCACAAAAAGGCAATTGTTTTTTCCGCTGCTTTCTGCTACACTTGTCGTTGCAGAGCGTTTTTTGCCGTTTCTGCGCGAAGATGAACGGAATGAGGTTATTCTTTTTGAAACGATGGTTGCGTTTTACCGCAGCGGTGCTGGCTGCTGCGTTTCTTTTTGCCCTGACCGGCTGCGGCAGCTCCACAAACTCTGCCAGCTTTACCTGGTTCGTGGACAGTATCCCTGCAAATCTGGACCCGCAGGTGGCTTCCGGTGCGTCGGATGTGATCGCCTGCGAGAACCTGTATGGCACGCTGGTGCGCAAAGACCCGGACGGAGAACTTGTGCCGGAGCTCTGCGAGAAGTGGACGGTCTCCCCGGATGGGCTGACCTACACCTTTACCCTGAAGGACGGCCTGCGCTACGCAGCCGCCAAGGGTGCCGCCACAGAGTATGACATTACCGCCGAGGATTTTGTGTTTGCGTTCCGGCGCATTTTCCGCGCCGATACCGCCTCGCCCTATGCGGTGGAGTTTTCCGCCATCCAGAACAGCGCCGCCGTGCAAGCAGGGCTGGCAGACGAAAGCAGTCTGGGCGTTTCGGCCAATGGGGCGTTGACGTTGGTGTTCCGGCTGAGCGAACGGGACGACAACTTCTTAGCAAAGCTGGCCATGCCCGGTGCAGCCCCCTGTGACGAAGCCTTTTTTGAGAGCACCCGGGGCACCTACGGGCTGACCGCCAAGACCACTCTTTCCAGCGGCAGCTTTTACCTGTATAACTGGACGACGAACGGCCTGTTTTTGCGGCGCACCGTGGAAAGCCCGCTGGTCGGCAGTCTGCGTCTGGTGCAGGACACCAGCGGCAGCGGCAAAAGCGCAGCTCAGCTTATTGCAGACGGCAAATGCTCTGCCGCGCTGGAGGAGAGCGGTGAAACCACCAGCTTACAGACGGTGAGCTATTCCGACACCACATGGGCGCTGCTGTTCAACGCAGCGGAGGGCTCAGTATTCCAGAATCAGCAGCTGCGGCAGGCGCTGGCCGGTATTGCCCAGAAAAACACCGACGTGCCCTCCAGCGGCCTGTACGCCGCCGCAAAGGGGCTTGTGCCGGAGGGTCTAACTGTGGATGGGCTGGACTACCGCGAGACTGCCGGGAATCCCCTGCCCACCATCCCGGAGCCGAAAGCCTTGTATCTGGCCGCTCGGCAGGGCATGGCTACCTCGGATTTTTCCGGCGTGACCCTGCTGCTGCCCAAGAACGCCGGACTGAGCGAGCTGGCCGACCAGATCAACAGCGCATGGCAGAAGGAGTGCTCCCTGTTCTTCTCAGTGGAAGAGGCGGATCAGGACGAATTTGATTCCCGCATTGCCGCCGGGAAATACACCATTGCCCTTGCGCCCATCCGTGCCGAGGGCGGCAGCGTATACCAGATGCTGCAGCAGTTCACCACCGCAGGCGGCAGTCTGACCGGCTATGCCGATACTGTTTATGCCGACCGACTGGCTTTGAGTGCCCAGCAGACTGGCAAAGCCCGCTGTACCCTGCTGGCGCAGTGCGAGCAGCAGCTGCTGGAAAGCTGCACCGTAGTACCCCTGATGGCACAGCAGAAGCGTCTGCTGCTGGCAAACGGTGTGCGCGACTTGGTATTCGACCCGTTTTTCCCGGTGCTGGACCTGACTTGGGCTAAAATGAGCTGACCGCAAATTTCGTGCGGAAAAGCCTTGACATTCCCGCCCTGCTTTGTTACAATAATGGAGCACTTGCAGGGTTAGCTCATCCGGTAGAGCGACTGCTTCCCAAGCAGTAGGCGGCGGGTTCGAGTCCCGTATCCTGCTCCAAAATATAGCGGTGAAATGTTCAAATTTTGTTCGTTTCACCGCTTTTTTGTTTGTGCCCATTTCAAAAAATAACGTAAAAATTCGTGCTAACGCCTCATAAACTCCCCAATAAGCTCCCCAAAACACGGCACTTCTAGGGGATTTTTCTTTCCCTCAGGAGTGTCGTTTTGTCCATATTTATTTTCTTCTTCCCCCACCCCAAAAGCAAAGCGGCAGGCTCTGGAACAGCCTGCCGCTTTAATCGTGCAACGAAAATTCTATCTCAGACAAATAAGATATAATTCTATCAGCACTTTGATCGTGTAGCTATTATACCACACCCTCAGCGTTTCATCAACTCTTCTTAATCCGCTCCAGCGTCTCGTCCGCCTTGATGGCCTCCGGCGTGAAAGAGTTATTCTTCCACCACGCCACCAGCGCCGCAATGCTCGTGATCCCCGCCGTCACCAGCTGCTCCACCGTCTCGCTCTCAATGGGCAGCACGGGCTTGCCCAAGGCGCTCAGCAGCTGGTTGGTCAGCGCCAGCAGCAGGCAGGCCGTGCGTGCCACGGTGCCCGCAGAGATGGTCGGTTCGTTGTAAGTAGAGATGTGTTCTTTCATGTTCAGCTTCCTTTCTGCTCTTCTTCCGAGCGCTGCTTCAAAATATCCACGGCTCTTGCCAGCACCTTCGGGATCGGTACACCCATCAGCCCCGCGTTCTCGATGATGCTCAAGGTCTCGTTTGCAATAAAGCCGATCACCACCGCGTCCCGCACAAAACTGGAGCCCATCACGGCATCCAGTCGGCACGCCACCAGTACGATCAGCAGGCTCATGCCCTTGCGGCACAGGCCCTTCCACCCTGCCCTGCTTTCCAGCGTGCCGGTCTTGGTTTTCGGTGAGGCATGGAACACCCCCGCCACGATCAGACCGGTGATGTAGTCCACCGCCATGCAGATGATCAGCGTCTGCAGCGCCGCGTCCCAGCCGCCGTACAGGCTGGCAATAGCGCCGCCGATCAGTCCCACGGCAGTGCAAAAATACTCCTTCATTTTTTAATCCTCCTCATCCTCTTCCGCAGCGTCCTCCCACGCCTGCTGGATGCGCTTTCCATTGGCACAGATCGCATCCAGCGTGGCATCTGCCTGCACATTCGTTGCGATCATGGCCTTGTCCATTGTGTCCATTCCGAAGTAGCCGGTGAACACCTCGCCTGTGGGCAGCGGTGCTGCCACTGCGATCTTTGTGATCTTGTGCTCCTCCAGCGTGGCCAACACGTCAGAGATCCACTCCGCATAAGGCGCGTCAGAAATCAAATAACTTGCCATCGGTATCACCCCCTCACAGCGTCCATCTGCTCTTATTCTGCCGCGTGTCAACGTGCACCCAGCCGGTGGCTCTGCCCGCCTTCACCGGATATCTCCCCACGCCGCCCCAGTCCGGCATCAGGTTTTCGGCGTAGGCGGCCACGTCCTCCACGCTCACGCCCTGCACCCGGATATCTGCCGCCCGGCCCAGCAGGTGCTGGCTGCTCTTGGTGCCTCCCACGGCCGCATTGTGCGCCGGGGTGCGGTAGCCGCTGGTGATCGTCACCGCCTTGCCGAAGTGCTCCCGGATGCATTGCAGTACTACGGTCAGTGCCTCGTCCACCATAACAGTGTCGGTGCCGTCCCGGCAGCGCAGCTCCCGCACCTGAAAGTCCGGCGCAAGGCGGCTGCTGCCGTCCCTTGCAAGGCTATATTGTCGGATCATCTCTCCTCCTTTCTGCATCACAGCCCCCGCATCCAGTTCTCGATGATGGTGCTGCGGTACTCGTGCGCCCGCAGACCCGGGTGGTCGTTGTAGAGGGCGATCTTAAAGGCATCGTTGCGCAGCTGCCTTGCCGTAGCGCTGGTATCCGCACGGCCAGCGCCGTGCATGGTAAGCAGCAGCGGGTGCTGCTCGTCGTTCAGGTCCAGCACCGGCACGCCCCAGTAAGCACAGATTTCCTTAACCGTTGCCCGGTAGGCTGCGCTCATCCATCCGTCTGCAAGGATCACGCCCAGCTTTGCATAGGGGATATTCTTCATGAAATACTCAAAAACAGTATTGTACGCACCCCACACCGTTGCGTTGGTAGTGTCCGTCTTTGTGCCGACAATGGCGGTCGGGTCAAAGCCCTGTACCGTGTCCGGTTCGCACTCGTTCAGACCGAACATTAAGGTAATGTAGTCCGCATCCTTCGGCACGGCCTTGTACCGCTCCACCGAAAAGGGCAAAAGCCGCCCGGTGATATTGGTAAACACCGTGCCGTTCACCGCCTCGTTCACCAGCGTCATGTCGTTGCGCTTTGCGATCCACCACGGGTATGTTTTCCATGCTTTCAGCTCCTGGTCGTAAAAATCCGAGTTCGTGCCGGTGTTGCCATTGGCATCCGTGTAGTTGCTTGCGTCTCCTGCGGTAAAGCTGTCTCCGCAGGCCACATATTTTTTCCCGTACAGCACATTGCCGCCCGCAGTGTTCAGGGGGTTTCCCTGTAAATCGTAGATCATACCGTGCCCTCCTGAATGAATTTGTTGATCGTGGCACCGCTCAGCAGTCCCTTGTATAATGGTTCCCTTTGTCCGGTTTTCGTTAGAGTAGATGTTCGGGAACATCTCTTCCAAGCGCTTTGTGCTGATAGCATGGTCATATACCCGGCAGTCGTAGATTTTGCCCTTCAGCTTATGGTCGCCGCCAATTGTCGGCGTCACCATATTTTCACCCAGCCGGAGCGTGCCGTCAAAGATGGTGTTGGCAATTGCGCCATCAAGTTTTACATAACTCTGCATGTACCAGTCGTACACCGCCAGCACACCGTTCTTACGGATGATAAGCACGCTGTAATCAATGTCGGAATAACCAAAATAGTTATTCGTATCAATCGCTGCTGAATTTGAGATCTTCCAGCAGTTTCGGATATTGATAAAGCCACCTGTTGCGATCGCGTCCTCGCTCATGCCGTTCTCTAGGCTCAGACCGATATCAAAGCCGGGAGGATCATTCTTTCCCTCGGTGTAATTCATTGCGCTGAGCACCGGGATAAAGCTGAAATTCAGCATTCCTTCCTCGCTGTAACTATTCACCCGGAACTTTGCAATGATGGTAAAATCCTTTTTGTCTGCAAACAGCTTTACGCCCGTGTCAATGCCAAAGGTGCCGTCAAAGATCACCGCCTTTTCTTCTGCATCATAGCGGGCATCCTGTGTGATGTCATAAACGGGCACGTCCTGCGCCGTGTCTCCGCCGCTCTCATCCAGATCCTTTGCAGTCAGCAGTACATAGCCTCCATCCAGCACCGCCTGATCATTGTCAATGCTTGCCAGTGCAGTGTCGTATCGGGTAAACCGCGCTTCTGGAAATCTTTCCCGGCTTTGGTTCGTGATCAGATTTGCGTTTGAAAAATCACACGCCCAAGCACTCAATATGTCATCAATCACAAAATCTCCGCATACCGTGCAGCTGTTGAAATAGGGGTAGATGCCGTCGTTGTTTTCAAACCGGATACCTGCTTTGAAGTTGCAAAACAGAAAATGTGTGTGGAGATTCTGCGGTTGGCCTGTCCGCATGGTATTTCCGGTAAAAATCACAGGAACATTAAATTCGCCTTCTAAATGAATGAAACCCTGTCTAGGAACGTAGGTAATTCCCATTGTGTTATTTTGAAACACGATGGGGTCATTGTCATCGTTCGGGTAGCTGCCATCGGGACCCTTGTAATAGTTTCTGTAAATGCAATTCGCCGAATTGATCGATCGCGCTTTGAGTTTGTAGTTCAGATGGTACTTTTCTTCCATCTTCCGACAATTTTCTTCGGTCTGTCCGGCTCCCTGCCCGGTAATACTGTTGCCGATGCACGGGTTCCATGCCGCCCCTTCAATGCTGCTTTCCACACAGTCCACAAAAACATTGTTCTCGCATACAAACGACCACTTTCGAGGGGTAGCCTCAGGCACTGCGCCGCCCAAAAGTGCTGCACAGCCTTGTCCAAGCATATCATCCGGCAGCGGTACATTGTCGAACCATTCTTGCGGCAGATATCCAAGTCCGCAGCCAATGAATTGGTTGTCACATACACGCCCTTTGACTTTCGGAAACTCCTGTTGTACGGCAAACATGCAGATACCGCCAAAGGCATTCAGATAAAATGTATTGTCCGTGATTTCGGCATAGCCATTTTTTTCGTAGGTATTCCAGTGGATGCAGGCTCCTCCCTTGACCTGTGTGAAAAAGTTGTGTTTGATGTACATGTTGTGCACACTGTACGGTAGGATTGCAGCTCCCGAAACATCCTGCGGTCTGCCGTTATTCACATACGGGTTATACCAGATATTCTGGAATATACACCCTTCGATCCAAATGTTTTCGCACCAGATCTTGTTCCCGGCAGCATCCACACGCTCCCGCAGCCGGATACCGAATGTCCATATTGTCTGGTCGCCGTTGTTGTTGATGCCGTCCCAGATGCAGTTTTCAAACCGGATGTTCTTGCATCCTTTCACATCGAACGCTTGCCCCTTCCAGAAGATCACGTTCTTCACCGTCACGTTCTCCACGTTTTCCATCGTGAGGTACAGGTACTTGTACTTTCTGTTCCCTCCGTCCACCACGCAGTTGCTCTGGCTCAGTGCCGCCGTGTCGTCCGTCTCTCCGTCCCCCGCTGCACCGGGAACGCCCATCACCGCGCTGCCGCCCGTGCCGCTTCCGGCCATGTCCCACGCCGCTGCAATGCCCGCCTCCATGTGGTTCAGCTGGGCAGCCGTCAGGGTCTTGCCGTCCATAAAATTCTGCTTTGTGTAACCCATCTTAGCCCCTCCCCAGGATCATTCTGCCCAGCACCGCAAGGCTCAGCCGGGCGGTGGTCGTGTTGTCCGGGTCGTCTGCGCCCCACAGCGCCTCTAAGCGGTCACAAGCCGCCGCTGCTGCGTCATTGCCCGCCGCCAGCGTGCGCAGCACGGTCAGCACCGCCCGCTTTTCCGCGGTGGTAATGCCGCCTGTGCCCAGCAGCCCCACCAGTGCCTCCCACGCAGGGGTGGCCGGGGCAGGCAGTGCGCCCTCTGCCGTGCCGCTGTTGGCGCACACCCTGCACCGCACATCGGCGCTGGTCACGGTGCGGCTGCCGTCCGTGCCCTCAAAGGTGATGCAGCCCGCGCCGGGCACCGCCGTCACCGCCGCCGGTACAGTCAGCATGCCGTTTTCTACCAATGTGGCCGCGCTTGCACCGGGCGTGTGCCAGTGGGCGCATACGGTCAGCCCCTTCCACTCGCCCCGCTGCTCGATGCGCAGCCGGTAATTGCCCCGGTTGCCCGCGTACCCCAGCAGCAGCTGCCCGCCGGGCACCGCTGCCGCGCCGTTGCGTTCCAGCCGGATGGTCATCTCATTCATGCCACACCACCCTTACACATACTGGTAGCCCTCCACGTTGAAGGGGTACTGGTAATCTGTTGTTGCGTCCGGTCTCAACGCGTCCACGTTCAGCGTGCCGTTTGCCGCAAAGCTCATCCGCACAGGCGCTGCACCGGTGCACGTCACGCCGCCGCTGAAGGTATAGCTCAAGCCGCCCACCATGGCAACTGCCGTGCCTCCCCGCACGATGCGGGTGCTGCCAAAGTCCGCAGCCGCTCCCGCGCCGGTGTCACGGCTGTCGTTTTCCATGATCACTGCGGGCGAAAGCATCTTCACCACGATGTAATCCACCGTCTCCGGCACGGTCAGGCTCGTTGCTTTTCTGCCCGCAGTGCCCGCACCGGTATAAACCAGCTTTCCGTCCATGTTCATCATCCTTTCCAGTCGTTTCAGTTTTTCGGCTAAGCTAAAGCCCAGCACCGTGTCAAGATTTTCCTCCGTCACCTCCAGTGTGCCGTCCGCACGCACGGTCAGCCCCCGCCCGGCCTTCACGCCGCCCAGCACGGCTGCGGTGGCACAGGGCAGGGTGTAGGCCGTGCTGAATTTCCGGTCTGCCTCGGCCTTGGAATAGAACCGGTCGTCTGCGCCCAGCTGCAACAGCGCTGCCGCCTTTTCCTGCGCCGACCAGCTTGCTGCTCCGGCGGCACTGGTCAGTGCCTTTTTTACGCCGTAGGGCAGCAGCGCCGGGGTCAGGGGCGCGTAGGCCTCGGTCATGCGGTCCAGCTGTGCCGCTGTGGCGGGCACGGTGGTCAGGGTGGCGTCTGCACGCACCGCAACACCGTACTGCCCGTCCGCCCGCACTGCGCCGGGCGTTGCCGCCGTGGGCACGGTCTCGCTGCGCACATAGGGGCGCAGGTCCGGCAGCGGGGTGGTGTCGGTCTGCACCGTGCCAGTGGCAGTATCCACACTGAGGATGCGCACCACCTCGCCGGGCAAAGGCTGCGTCGGAAGCGGTACCGCCGCCACGTCCTGTGCGTCCAGCTGCACCGCGCCGCCCTTGCCGTTCACGCTCAGCACGGTGCCGTCCTTGGGCGCGTAGCCCTCTGCCCGCGCTGCCGCTTCGTCTGCCTGCTGCGCCGCCGTCTGTGCGTTTCCCGCCTCGCTCTTTGCCCGCTGTGCACTGTCCACAGCAGCATCCTTTGCGGCCTGTGCCTCTCCGGCTGCATCTTCCGCTCTGTCTGCCGCGCTCTGCGCGTCCTTTGCTTTCTGGCTTGCCGTGTTCGCCGCCCCCAGCACCTGCGCCACAAAGGCCTCGTACTGGCTCGGGGTGATCTCGGTGTCCCCGTCCGTGGCAAAGGTCTCGTAGCACTCGTACCGTGCAGGTCTTGTCATGGCGCAGTATCCGCTGCTGTCCATGGCCCGCAGCATCCACAGCCCCTTTTCGCTGGCAGTGAACATCCTGTCCACCGCTAGGCACCTGTCCTCTCCCAGCATCACCGGCTGCGGCAGCGTGCCGTCCATCTGCTGCACATGCACCGTCACCGCCATGTCGGCCCATTCCTCCGGCAGCTCAAATTCCAGTGTCTCCACCCCGGTGCTGCCCTCGCCGCCCAACTTCAGCACCTTCTGCTCTGGGCCGTACTCCACCCCGCCAAAGGTGCGCTTTAAAATTCTTACCAGCATCTCCCGGCCTCCTTTCCTGTGTCCAGTCTACCGCATCCCGCTTTGCAAAACACCTGCGGACATTCTCACAGCACAACACCCCGGCAGCTGTTCCTTCACAGCCGCCGGGGTGTTTGTCTTTGTTTGTCTTTACCGCAGGTCTGCCCACGGGTCGCTGTTCTGTGCTTTGCTCTTCTTTTCGGCATCGCTCACCCAGCCGTCCAGCGTTTTCTGGGTGTACAGCGAGTTATTATCCGCATCCCGCAGCGCCAGCAGCATCTCGTCCAGCTGTGTCCGGTCGTACTCGCTGCCCGCCACATACTCCGGCCTGCATACCTTCGTGATCTTGCTCTTCACGCTGCCAAGGCTTTTGCCCGCCCGCAGCAGCCTGTCCAGCTCCTCCTGTGCGTCCTTTGCCCGCACGCTCTCCAGCGCCTGCTCCAGTGCGTCGGTCACGCTCTCGCTGTCGCCCTTCAAAAGGGTGTCACCCTTCTGCTCCACCGCGCCGGTCACCATGTCGATCACCGCATCGCGCTTCGCTTTGTCCGCCTTTGCCTTCGGGTCAATGCCCATCACCTCATACACTTTCTGCACGATCTTCCGCGTCAGCTCCTCCCGCCGTTCCGTGTCGCCGCTGTTCTGCGCCTTTGCCGCCTCCAGCACATCCGGGTCATACAGTTTCAGCCGTTTCTTCAATTCGCTGTAAATCTTATCCTCCTTTCCCATGGCAATCAGCTTCTCCACCGCCGCCTGTGCTTCCACGCTGTCGCCACTGGCATACGCGTTGTATAGCCGGTCGTATTGTCCGGTGGCGCTGGCAGGCAAGCTGTCAAAGTTTCCGCCCTCCTCGTTCCAGTTTTTAAACGTGTCTATCCACTTGTCCACCGCATTCACCTGCTTTTTCAGGTTCGTGTAGGGGATGCCCCTCAGCATGGCAAACTGCCCCAGCATATCTGCCACCGCTTCTTTGGTTTTCTCCGCGTGTTTCTCCAGCTCTTCCTCGGTCATGCCGCTGGTGTCCTCGGCGTTCAGCCTGCTCACCCGCCCAATGTACTCGGCCAGGTCGTTGATGGCAGAAATTCCGGTCATGCTGATGGTGTCATAGCTGGTAAAGCTGTGGTTCATGATCATCTC
>ERZ869979.654-NODE-654-length-10569-cov-3.996283_pt1 | contig 10569 bp, 7 predicted proteins | sample MGYA00521269_ERZ869979 | MGnify/ENA primary metagenome ERZ869979 (study PRJEB32232, sample SAMN07284974) | human gut metagenome | biome: human-associated habitat; material: feces | host: Homo sapiens | place: Tanzania | collected 2014-04-05 ... | reverse complement strand
CGTATAACGGTTCTGACATTCTGTAAGGACCTGCTCCCAGAGCTCTTCCGCCTTCTTCCTGTCTTTTCCTGCTTTCAGGGCAGAAATCTGTGTTTCCAGTCTGTCGGCACTTTCCGGCAGAACGCTGTCCGCTTTCTTCCGGCCTTCAAAATAAAGAATCTCTTTTTTCTCATAAAAATGCAGTTTCATCATCTCTCTGGCCTGCTGGTAAGCCTGACGGATTCCTTCCTCTCCCATGCAGACGCTGCTGACGCTGATGCCGAAATCGCAAAAATCCTCCTGGCAGTGCCGGTAGCAAATAGCCGCAACCTCTGTCAGCCTCTGCTGCATGGCTGAAGTCCTGCAGTCCCTGGAAAGATCCAGAAAACAACAGAAAATCCCTGCACCAAGATAAATCACTTCTGTAAATTCGCTTTCTGTTCCAAGGAGCTCTTCCGTCCGTTCCAAAAGCCTGTGGCGGAAATGATGGGAATACTGTTCCACTTCCAGCGGGGTCCACTGCCGTTCCCGCTCCGCCCATCTTTCCATAAACATACAGATCACAGCGCTGTTAAAATATTTCCCGGCGATCCCGGCTTCCACACGTTTTTCTTCACGTGCCTGGTTTTTCAGCATCCCGGAGATCAGGCCGTTGAAAAAATAATATTTTAGAGCATGGCTTCCCAGATGGATCAGTTTTCTTGCCTGCGCCTGTTCCTGGCTTTTTTTCCTGCGGTTTTCGATCAGCCGGGCTGATTTTTCCAGGGTATCATAGAGACTGTCCTCATCCAGACTGTTTTTCAGTACGTATTCATCCGCGCCAAGGCGCATGGCCTCTTTTACATATTCAAAATCATCATGACAGCTGAGCACGATAATATAGATATCCCTGTTTTCCTCACGGATCTTTCGGATCAACTCAATGCCATCCATCACAGGCATGGTCAGATCCGTCACAAGAACATCGATCTTTTCTTTCTGAAGAAACCCGTAGGCTTCCTCTCCGTCCTCGGCATCATCCACGATCTCGTATCCAGCTTTTTCCCAGGAATCCAGTGTTTTCAGATAACTCCTTACCAGAAAATCATCATCTGCCACCAGTGTTCTGTACATCAGCTTTTCCTCCCTTCTTCCGGTATATCATAAATTGCTGGCAGAAAGACAGTAACGATTGTACCATTACTGCTGCTGTCATATTTCATTCCACCTTTTTCTCCATAATAAAGCTCCAGTCGTTCTTTTACATTGGGAACTCCCACTGCGGAAAGTCCCTTTGTCTTTTTTGCACGACTTCCCAAAAGATCCCGGATCTGTGCTTCTGTCATTCCTCTTCCGTTATCTTTTACTATAAGGATCAGCTCTCCTTCCTTTACTTTTCCGCTGATCCAGATCTTTCCTGTCTGCCGCTTGATGTCAATCCCGTGAAGAAGGGCGTTCTCCACAAGGGGCTGAAGAATCAGCCTTGGAATATAGCACCGGTATGCTTCCTCGGAAATCTCATACTCCACCTGAAAACTCCCCTGATAACGGAAATCCTGCAGATGGATATAGTTTTTCAGGATATGGATCTCATCAGCAACGGAGAGAAAACTTCCTTTTTTGTTGATGCTGGCCTGAAGAAGCTCCACAAAATCTCCGATGAGGCCTGCCAGCTTTTTCTCCCCTTTTAAAAATGCGGCAAACTTGATGGAATTCAGGGTATTATACATAAAATGCGGTGTGATCTGATACTGCAGCGCTTCCAGTTCCGCATCTTTTTTCTGCTGTTCCTCCTCGATCACCTGGGCGATCAGATCTTCGATGTAATCCAGCATATGGTTGAATTCTTTTCCCAGGGTTCCGATCTCATCGGCAGTGGTCACTTCTGTGCGGAGGCTTAAGTCTCCCTCACCAACCTTCTCAATGGTACCGGTCATGGACCGAAGTGGTCCGCAGACCACCCTGGAAAGCCCCAGTGCCAGAAGCACAGCTGCCACAAAAACAGCCCCGAAGATTCCGATCAGGAAAAGCCTCATCTGGGAAAGTCCACTTAGGACTTCTTTTTTTGGTACTTCCAGGTATAACCCACAGTCTGAAAAACTTCCTCTGCTGAAAAAGGAGATCACACCATTTTTTTCCGTATATCCTTCCATTTTAGGAACATCATGGTCTGTAATCTCAGGAAATGTTTTCCCAAGATCACTGTAATCTTCTGAAGTCACGATCTCATTATTTCCATCCACAAGCAGAATCCTGGTGATCTTCTCATCATTGACAGCTTCCAGATATTCATAATAAATGGCACGTTCCTTGATGTCCGCCGCAACATATCCCAATGTCTCTCCGTTGTCATCTTCCACCTTCTGGATCACCGAAAGAAAACTGCTGCCTTCATGGACCAGGGATTCCACAAGGACCGGAAAAGAATCCTTCCCCTGTACTTCTTCCAGCTCTTCGATCCGCTCTCCTTTAATCCCTTGTTTGTTTACCGGAAACTCTTCCGATGTCACCGCCATTTTTTTATCCGGAAAAACAAAATAAAGCGAGTTGATATCTTTATATTCCCGGCTGTGTTCCCGAAGAAGCCCTGCCATATTTTCCAGACTGTTTTCATTTCCGGTACGAAGGTAATCCGCTGCATTGTTCCGGATCTCTTCATCCCAGGCAGTTCTCGTATTCACATAATAAATCTCTTTCAGGGATTCGTCCAGATCTTTTACGGTCTGCTGCATCTGTCCGTACAGGATCCCGGAATAGTTTTCTTCGATCATCCCTGCTGCCCGGAGATAAAATACCACGGTAAGGGAACAGGCAGTAAACATGGTTACTGCCAGGATCGCCAGCAATATCTTCGCCCGGATACTTTTTAACATAGAACTCCTCCCTTCCATAAAACGGATACACGCCTCCCGCTACGCTATCTGTCCATAAACGCAGGAAACAGCAGGAGTATCCTACCCCTGCCTGATTTCCTGTTTACGGTTGAATATATGTTTTACAATAAAATGTTTATAACTGTCCGTGTGCCTCGCGCTCGGTAAGCTCCTGCATGATCGACGGATACATTTTGTCAAGCTTATATCCGAAAAGTGTTACAATGATCACTGCCGCAATGAGGATCGGTCCGAATTTATAAAGGGAAACGATCATCTCCAGTGCTGTTTCCGGCTGTGCAGTTATTCCTGCAGATGAGCTCACATATCCGGAGCTGCTTAACAGTCCTGTGATCATTGCTGATGCAAGACCTGCACCAACTTTTGTTCCGATGGAACCGCCTGCAAAGATCAGGCTTTCCTGACGGATGTGGTTTTTCCACTGTCCAAACTCAACTACATCACCAACCATACTGAATACAACTGCATTTAACGGTGCAAGTCCGATCGCACGTGTAACACAGCTCATTACCATGAAGCCGAAGCTGTATGGGTTCAAGAAAAACAGAAGCTGTCCGCCAAGTGCAACAAATCCGCCGATAAATGCGATGTTTCTTTTTCCGAATTTCTTGATCAACGGTGAGCAGACGAAGATTCCCACTACCAGCACCAGTGTTTCTGTAAGGAACAGTGCACTGTACATCCATGTATCATTGTTGAAGATATATTTGCAGTAATACGGAAGAATAGTTCCTGTGATCGTAAAGGATACACTCTGTACTGTCCACAGAATCATTACTGCCCAGAAATACTGATTTGTGAAAAGTGCCTTCAGCATTGTCGGAACCGGAAGCTTCTCATCTTTCTTTCTTGCTTCGATTTGAACCTTCTCCTCACATTTGAAGAAGCAGAGAAGCAGAAGTGCAAGTGCAAGCACTGCCCATACGCTCATAACCTTGATCCATGCAGCCTGATCATTTCCAAGAAGCTTTACAAGCGGCAGTGTACAGGTTGCAGCAACGATCTTTCCGATAGGAGAGAGTCCCATTCTCAAAACACTGAGTTTATCTCTCTCAGATGATTCACGGATCATCATTGATGAAAGACTTCCATATGGAAGATTGATCGCTGTATAGCATATGGTCGTACAGAAGTTATAAGTTACAAAGAGATACAGAAACTGAAGCATCCCTGTTGTACGTGGCACTGTGAAAAGCAGTACTGCTGACAGCGCAAACGGAATGCTCATCCACAGAAGCCAGGGTCTTGATTTTCCCCATTTGGAATTGGTCCTCTCTACAATAACACCCATGACCAGATCGGAAAATCCGTCAAAGCATCTGGAAAGTAACATTACCAGTCCTACTGTTGCTGCGCTGATCCCTACATAATCTGTGTAAAACAGCGTCAGCAGTGTTCCGATCATTCCGAACACGATATTACATCCTACATCTCCTCCAGCATAACACAGCCCTGTTGATACCGAAAGTTTTTTCTTCTCCATCTTATTATCCCGCCCTTTCATTTCTTTTCGTTTTTTATTTTCGCTTTCCTTTTGATGATTATATTTTATCGAAAATACGGAATTATCAAAGTATGAGAAATTTTAGTTTTTTCGGTATTATTTTTACCTGACTGTTAAATCTGTACCAAAGTTCTTCTGTTTCAGGTTTCCCTGTGTCCTGTTCTTGTCCTATTTTTATGTTTTGTGTTTTATTTTTGGACAAACAGCCTGACATCTGAACTTTAAATTCTTTCAGGACTGAGAATATTTATCATCTTTCATAAATATATCAATATTTTCTTTGGTAAGTACCTGGGAATCCAGAATCTCATCTTCTCCGGTTTCCTCTCCTTCCAGATCCTTCACGATATACCGGATGGTTTCGTAACCGATCTGATAACCGGACTGGGCTCCCAGCGCCACGATACGGCCATCCTGCACTGCTTTCAGGGCGTCTTCCTGGGTATCAACAGAAACAATGGAGATCTCCCGCTCTTCGATCGCCTCTGAAAGCCCCAGAGCCGTCACCGCACTTGTGGTCATGATTCCGTTAAGATCCGGATACTTCACCAGGATCTCATCTACATCCTTCTGGGAAACCCGCATATTACTGTATCCGTTCCGAACCATTTCAATGGTGATCCCAGGCTCTTTTTCCATATATTTTTCAAATCCGGCAACACGCATCCGGTGTCCGGCCTGCTTAAAATCACCGGCGATCACACCGATCTTTCCTTTATGGTCCAAAGCCTTTGCAAGCTGCTCGCCCAGCTCGTAGCCCAGCTTTTCATTGTCGATTCCGATATAAGGAGTATCTGAATCCTCTATGGGGGTATCATAGGCATATACAGAAATCCCCTTTTCCCTGGCTGAATTTACATAGTCTTCGCATTCATAAGAATTTATAGGGGAAACTGCCAGTGCCTGGATATCCGTTTTCAAAAGATCACAGATCATATTTTCCTGAACTTTTTCCTCCGTCTCAGAATCAGGGGACAGGATCACCACATCTGCATGATATTTTTCTGCCGCATCTCTCATTCCGTCACAGACGGACAGCCAGTATTCACTGCTCCTGGATTTTGTAACAACACCGATGCTTACCTGTTCTCGTTCTTCTGTTTTCTTTGCTGAGGATCCGCATCCGGAAAGGCTGCAAAATCCTATGACTGCTGCCAGAATACAGATATATTTTTTTCTCACGAAGGATATGCCTCCTTTTCTTTTGCAGCTGCCGCTGTATTTACCACGGGAAAAAAGACTCCGGAGCCTTTTTCTCCGGTCCGGAGTCTTTACTTATCTGGCAATGCAGGGTTTACATTTGCATTTTACCAGAGTTTTCTGTAGATTTCTTTTACTTCTTCTTCGGTTACGTCACGCATGGTGTTCTGCGGGCTTCCGCTGTCCATAGCATCATGTGCCATTTTGTCGATGACGTTGAAGAACTCTTCTTTATTGATACCGAACTGCTCCAGAGTCGGAGTATCCAGCTCATTTACAAGTGCCTCTACTGCTTTCAGGAATTTCTCAGCTGCTTCCTGATCAGAATCAGCTGCATCTGCCACACCGATATCACGTCCCAGTGCTCCGAATCTGTCGTATGCTCCAGGAAGCGCAAAGGTAAGGCACTCTTTCAGAAGCATGGCATTGGAAAGTCCATGTGCCACATGGAACAGTGCTCCGATCGGACGGCTCATTCCGTGGATAATGGTAACAGATGCATTGTTGAATGCGATTCCTGCCTCAAGAGCAGCTACAGACATCTGTACACGGGCTTCTTCGTTCTTTCCGTCTTTGTATGCAACTGGAAGATATTTAAAGATCCTCTTTACTGCAGATACTGCAAAAGTATCGGAAAGTGTCTGTGCTTTTCTGGATGTATAAGCTTCCACACAGTGGCAAAGTGCATCAAGGCCTGTTGCTGCTGTGATCTTTGGAGGTGCAGTCATAGTAAACTGCGGGTCGATAATGGCAAGATCCGGCATGAGAACTTTGCCTTTAAGAAGCATCTTGATGTCTTTTTTAGTATCTGTGATGATCGTGAACTGTGTTGCCTCAGATCCCGTTCCTGCTGTAGTAGGGATTGCTGCCATTGGCGGCATCTTTACATCGATCACTTTTCCCATGTAATCGGAAATGCTTCCGCCGTTTACTACCAGAGAACCGATGGCTTTCATGGAATCGATCGGGCTTCCGCCTCCCAGGGCTACCAGGAAATCGCAGTTCTCATCTTTATAAAGTTTCAATCCTTTTTCGATCATGGTATCTGTAGGCTCGCCGCAGATATCAGAATAAATGCTGTATTCGATGCCCTGATTTGTCAGAGCCTTCTCAACTTTTGCACAGTTTCCCAGGTCGATCATTACTTTATCGGTTACGATCAGAGCTTTTTTACCAAGGAGTTTCAGTGCGTTTTCCGCCATATCCAGTGCTCCGGAACCGGAAATAATTTCTCCAGGTACAATAAATTCTCTTGCCATTGTCAAAATCTCCCTTCAGTCAGTACAATTTTTTTCATAATAGCAGCAGGTCTGCTGCTGTCCGCTCCTCACGGACAACAGCATTCTCCTCTTCCTGCTGCCTGTTATTTACGTTTCAGTATCTGTTTCTCCGAATCCTTAAAACTCGGCGTCATGAAGCCAGGTATATCTCTCATCCTCGCAGCGGTCTGTCTGCAGCCACGGATTTCCATCGATGTGACGGATCATCCAGCATGTGTACATCTGATATCCAGGTGCAACTGCCTGCGGATGAAGCTCTCCTCCGGGAATTGCGGAAAAGCTCTCATCTGTGCTCTTGAATACCTGATCTCCTACAAAGCTTGCTCCGAATCCTTCCGGATGATCGAATTTGAAGAAGTATGTCTCCGGCTGCGGATGTCTGTGCGGCAGATATCCGGACCAGTTTCCTCTGTCGTTGAGAACCTCACCAAGTACCATGTTGGACTCTGGTGAAATATCATGATCAAAGATGGTGTTTACTCTTCTCTTTGCAACGTTTCCGAACTTACCTACGCAGGAATATCCCCACGGAGCATCTTCCGGTTTGTAAAGTTTTGCGCCGAAATCTTTCTCGTTCTTTGTGCACTGAACAAGGATCTGTGACTCTGCATTCGCCACAACTGTGATCTCAGTTCCTGTACATCCGTGAACGCACCACGGTCCCTCTGTGAACACATCTTTTCTGGTTGCTGTAGCTTCGTTTCCGTTCCATTTATAGGTAATGTTTCCGGAGAGGAGGAGAACTGCTGTCTCCTCACCCTCTCTTAAAAATGTTCTTGTCTCTCCTGCTTTCATACGGTAAACACGGATGTCCATCATCATGGCCTTGTACTCATTATCGTATGTTGTAAGAATCTTTTCGCCTTTTTCGTCATATTCCGGATAACCAAATACTTTACTCATTTTCTTACCTCCCAGATTAGTACAGTCTTGCCTCTTCACGGCCTTTCATAACACCCTCGCAGGCCTTTCTTACACTTTCTTTCTCAGATGTTGTTGCAATTCCTACATCCCACCAGGACTCATATCCATCTGTCATGGTCTTCGGGATAACTTTCAGATCAAAGAGGCATGCAACATCCTGTTTCTTGGCATCTTCCAGAGCGTCAACAAGCTCCTGGATGGTGCGGCAGGTATAAGTCTTCAGGCCATAGCCTTCGCCGACTTTTGCATAATCTACAGGGATCAGGTCTCCGGTCGGTTTCTTGCCGTCTGTGTAACGGAACTCTGTTGCAAGGCTTCCGATTCCGTGGTTCATCTCAAGGTTGTTGATGCAGCCAAATCCGCAGTTATCAAATACCATGATGTTGACTTTCTGTCTCTCCTGCATGATAGTCATGATCTCACTGTGGAGCATCTGGAAGCTGGAATCACCAACCACGCAGTATACTTCATTATCCGGCTCTGCAAATTTAACACCAAGGGTAGCGGCAACTTCGTATCCCATGCAGGAATATCCGTACTCTGCATGATATCCGCCACGTTTGTCTGTTCTCCACATACGCTGCATACAGCTTGGAAGAGAACCGCCTGCTGTGATGATGGTTGCATCTTTGTCGATGGTTCTGTTGATCGCTGCAAGTGCTGCTGTCTGTGTGATCTTTCCGTTTGTAAGCTTTACATATTCCGGGATCGTACGAGGATCTCTTGCCTTGATCAACGGCTCAAAATCATCTCCTGTGTACTCAATGCTTCCAAGGCGCTCCATCTCTTTATCCCATGCAGCTTTTGCTTTCTCGATCTCATCTGTGTATGCAGATTTATATCCTCTTGCACGAAGCTTTTCTGCAAGTGCTTCTACGGTAGCTTTTGCATCACCCACTGCTTTTACTGCATCCATCTTGTATGCGTGGAATCTGCAGTTGTTGATGCTTACAAACCGAACATCCTCGTTCTGGAACAGATGCTTGGAGCTTGTTGTAAAGTCAGACATTCTGGAACCGATAGAAATTACCACGTCTGCATCTTTACCGATAATGTTGGAAGCGTAGGTTCCGGTTACACCGATACCGCCAAGGCAGTATGGATTGCTGGACTGGCAGGCACTCTTTCCAGCCTGTGTTTCGCCAAAGGGGATCTTGAACTCCTCACAGAATTTCTCAACGGTTTCTCCTGCTTCTGAGTAACGAACACCACCACCAACAACGATAAGCGGTTTCTTAGCTCCTGCGATGATCTCTGCTACATCCTCAAGCTCTTCATCTACTGCAACCGGTCTTGTGATTCTGTGTACTCTCTTCTTAAAGAAGTACTCCGGGAAGTCAAAGGACTCACCCTCAACATCCTGGCAAAGTGCGATGCAGCATGCACCTGTTTCAGCCGGATCTGTAAGAACTCTCATTGCGTTGATCAGAGCGGTCATGACCATCTCCGGTCTTGTGATCCTATCCCAGTATTTGCAGACTGGTTTGAATGCATCGTTTGTGCTGATGGCAAGGCTGCTGCTCTGCTCCAGCTGCTGAAGAACCGGATCAGGCTGGCGAGATGCAAAAGTATCTGCCGGGAATACAAGAAGCGGAATATTGTTTACTGTAGCTGTCGCACATGCGGTTACCATGTTTGCGGCTCCAGGTCCGATGGATGAAGCACATGCAATAATTTTCTTACGGTTGCTCTGTTTTGCAAAAGCGGTTGCAACGTGGCACATGCCCTGCTCGTTTCTTCCCTGAAGAACCTTTAACTGGCCCGGGTTGGTATCCAGTGCCTCACCAAGTCCTACGGCAATGCCGTGTCCGAAGATTGTGAAAAAGCCTTCTACAAATTTTGTCTCCACTCCGTCCATGGAAACGTACTGATTATCCAGGAATTTTACAATTGCCTGTGCAGTTGTCATTCTTACTGTCTTTGCCATTTTTTCCACTCCTTTTCTTTATACTCTTGCGATCATTTCGCCGAATTTTTCTTTTTCTTCTTTAATGAATGCGTGAACTTCATCCGGTCCTGGAAGGGAGTCGGAGCAGTTGTTACTCTTAACCATCATGGATGCCTCTGCAGAACCGAACTCCAGGCAGTCGATGATCTCCCATCCCTGATACAGTCCATACAGGAATCCGGAGCCGTATCCGTCACCGCCGCCGAAACCTTTTCTTGCCTCAACCGGGAATGGCTTGATGCTGAATTTCTGTCCGTCAACTGTGTATGCTGTGGAGCCTTTCATACCATGTTTGATCACAACGATCTTTGCATTCTTTGACTGCCAGTAAGCTGCACTCTCCTCATCGGTCATGCCTTCTTTGATCAGCTTCTCTGTAAGGTCAAACTCTTCTCTGGAGCCCATGATGATGTCGGCTTCCTTGGCTACGATGGAATAGTAGATGGAAATCTCATCTGCGTTCTTCCAGTTGTATTCTCTGTAATCAATATCAAAGATGATCTTTGTATTTACTTTCTTTGCAAGCATAACTGCTTTGATGGCTGCTTCTCTGGACGGGCTCTCTGCAAGAGCTGTTCCGGAAATGAGAATTGCTTTTGCGTTTTTGATGTAGTCCTCATGGATATCATCTACATGAAGCTGCAGGTCTGCGATGCGGTTACGGTACATCAGGATGCTGCTTTCCTTCGGAGAAAGCATCTCGGTAAAGGTAAGTCCCAGTTTCTCTCCGTTTGTGCACTTTGTGATCTGTGAGGTATCGATTCCTCTCTCATTGAAATAATCCACTACATACTCACCGAACAGATCGGAAGAGCACACGTCTGAACTCCAGTCACTCCGGAGAAGATCGTATGCCGTCTT
>ERZ869979.652-NODE-652-length-10578-cov-7.919817_pt1 | contig 10578 bp, 13 predicted proteins | sample MGYA00521269_ERZ869979 | MGnify/ENA primary metagenome ERZ869979 (study PRJEB32232, sample SAMN07284974) | human gut metagenome | biome: human-associated habitat; material: feces | host: Homo sapiens | place: Tanzania | collected 2014-04-05 ... | reverse complement strand
GGAAGACCGCCCACAGGCAGGGTTCGCAAGCTGTCGAAGTCTGTCACGGTGAAGTTCTCGAAGCCAAGCTACGAGGCATTGAGACTGAGGGCGAGAAAAGCCAACCGCAAATTGGCGGAGTACATTCGTGAGTCCGCCTTGAACGGCGAGGTGGTCAGCGGACACAACGCAGAGACGGTAGCCATCGCCAAGCATCTCATTGGCATGGCGAACAACCTCAACCAACTTACCAAGCTGTCGCATCAGAGAGGTTTCCACGAAACCCATGTGTATGTGGTGGACTTGTTGAGGAGATTGAAAACCGTCCTTGTCGAGTATCGGCAAGGAAATTCCAAACCGAATCAAAGCGGAATGAACAGAAGGGAGGATACACCATGATAGGCAAGCTAAAGAAGGGCAGCTCATTTGGTGGTTGCATCCACTATGTTACAGGCAAGGACGAGGCGAGAACCATCGCCTCGGATGGTGTGTTACTCGGCACGAATGCCGAGATAACGCAAAGTTTCGAGCTACAGAGGCAGCTAAATCCAAGGATTAAGAAGCCTGTGGGACACATTGCATTGAGCTTTAAACCCGAGGACAAGCCACGTTTGACGGATGAGTTCATGGCTAAGATAGCCATTGAATACATGCAGATGATGGGCATCACCGATACCCAATTCATCATCGTAAGGCATCACAACACGGACAATCCACATTGTCATATCGTGTACAACCGCATCAATAACGAGGGCAAACTCATATCAGACAGGAATGATTACAGGCGTAATGAGCAAGTGACCAAGAGTCTAAAATCCAAGTATGGGCTGACTTACGGAACAGACAAGAGCAAGACTAATACTCGCAAGTTACGCAATGCAGAGCGTGCCAAATACGAGATTCACAATGTTGTCAAGGATGTCTTGAAAACCGCAGGTAGTTGGCAGAAGTTCAAAAATGAGCTTGCAAAGCGAGGTGTTCTCTTGGAGCTTGTCTATAAGGATAAAGAACGAACCAAGGTTCAAGGCATCCGTTTCTGCAAGGATGGATATAGCTTCAAGGGTACGCAGATAAGCCGAGACTATAGCTTTGGCAAACTGAATGCGAGATTAGAGGGAATGGAGAACCTTTTATCAGCAAGAGCCAGCTCTGCTCAGCAATATGAGCAGGGCTGTCGCAAGAATGAGCAGGTGCCATCCATATCGGAGAGCAGCCAGGACCCTTGGGACGGTATTTCTTCCATCGGCTTGTTCGCTCCGTCTAATTCCCAAACTTATGAGTCATTCCCAGAGGATGAATCAGTCAAGAAGAAAAAGAAGAAACGCAGGAGAGGCTTTAGCCTTTGATGCAAGTTACAAACCATTCAAACAACATAAGAAAGATGAAAGAAGAAATGTTAGAAGCCATCTACGGCACAGTTGAGAGATTGGAGCAAAAAGTCGATGAACTTTCTGCCTCACCAAAGAATACAGAGGCGGAAAGCACTCCGGCCTCTGTAAGTGTTGATACTAGCAAACTTGAAAAAGCTATTCTTGCTATGGCTGTAAAAGAAGGGGAAGCTATTGACAAATTGGTAAGATTAAGAGAAGCTATCTGCATTTTTACCGACCTTACCAAAAAAGAAGCAAGCAAAGATGAACAGCGAAGTAAACTCTTGTTTGATACTGTTAATCAGGTGAAACAAGAGCTGAATGCCACATCAAAAATTGTGCAGGACAAACTTCACGCAATGGATAACACACCTCTGAAGAAAGTAGTAACCCATCGTTTCGAGCCAACCTCAAAGAATGTTCTTCTTTTCATTGGTGGCTTGGCTCTATCTCTTGTCATCTCCATTTGGGGTAATCTCACCCAATGGCGAGAGCATCAAGATTGGGAGGAGGCAGATTTGAAGTATCGGGCTTTGAAGATGGTGCTTCCATCCGATGACCCCAATGTTCGATACATCGAAAAGAACTTTTCTGTATGCCCAAATAAAGAAGTTATTGAGAATGTGAGAAATCGTGTTACTGCTTATGAGGATTCTGTCCGCCACCATTATGAAATGATAGAAATAGCAGCTTATAAAGACAGCATTGCCAATCGCCTATTGCGAGAGTCTAAAGAGATTAAAAGTAATTTTGGCAATCGTTAGACAACGGAACTATTAGTAATTTAGAGGTGTATAATGCAATTCAACCTCCCATTATATAGCAGACTTTTCTATATAGTGGGAGGTTCTGATGTATTCCTATTTGTATTTTGCATAGGCTTTTTCCAATCGTTTGTCATACTGATTCTGGGCATACCCAGAGCCATTATAATGTCGGGCAAACTCTTTCCAGTCAAGATTACGAAGATAACCATCCCATCGGTTGCCTTTGATAAACCGAACAAACAGTTCCAGCTGCTTGCCCTCGCTTTCCGTCATCATCTCCACAAACTCGCTGACGGATTTACAGCCGCTCACTTGATAGTTGAATCCCATAATCTGAGCCAATCCCCAACTTGCAGATGAATCGGCAGCTTCACGATGGATAGCTCTTGCACGCTCCAAACGGTCATATTCCTTCAAGCCACCTTGATAATGGGTCTTCGTCCATTTGGGATAGAGGATGTCTTCATTGCCTTTCTGATGTTTGGCAGGATCAATGCCTCTATTCTTCAACTGACTCCAGAAAATGTGTCCCTCAAATAGAATTGTAGGTTTGCCTACTGCAAGGAAACCGCCCTTGTTGCCTGTTTCTACTTCAAGCACAGCCTTAATTGCTGCAACTTCCACCCCAAGCAGCTCTGCTGCGTGTTTGAAATCCGATTCTGTGAGACGCAAGGAAGCCAAAGACTGGGCACTGTCACTTTGCAACATATCCCATGTGCGTTGACCGACTATTCCGTCGGATACCAATCCGTAATCTTTTTGAAATTTACGGACAGCCACTTCGGTATCATTACCAAATATTCCATCAGCTCCTACGTGATAGCCCTTCTTGCAGAGCAATCGCTGAAGCAACTCAACATCAGTACCAGATGCACCTCTTTTTAATGTTTGCATAAATTCTAATTATTAAATGTTATTGTTATTTTGACCTATTGTAAAACACGGCTTTCTTCTTCATGCCGTATCCCCCTTATAGAAATATACTTTCATCGTATATTTTCTGTCTTTGCTGATGCGTAGCAGGGCTTCTGCGTTCATGCGCTTCCAACCTTCAGTCAGTTCAAGGACATAACCATCGGCAAGTTCCATGCTGAACGTTGTCTTGTCTGCCTTGATATGTCGCTGCAACCATTCACGTTTCATGCACGACAGGTTTATGAGGAATAGGTAGGCATCCACAATGGTGGCAGGTCTGACTTCCCAAATATTGCGCCCTTGCCTTTTCTTTACCTTGACAACCCTTTCCTTCTTAGCCTTTTCCAAAGACGATATAATGGATTCTTCCAACAAGGATTTATCCACGACTTCCTTGATAGCCTTTTCACCATCCAAATCGTCCTTATCCTCAATGAGAGGACATTCCTTATCCACCCATACGCCAAACTTTTTAACGACCGTGTCTCTTATTCTTGTCCATATTCTTCTCAACCACATTATTATATAGAGTTTACCGGTTAAACTTACTTGTACTTTCCACTCGTTTCTGTGCAGCCTCCACCTTGGCGAGAGCTTTCAGAGCCGTAGCCGACTTGTGCCTGTCTATGTTTAGCTTCAATAGGCAGTAAGGACAACGTAGATATCCAGAAGTCAGCAATTCGGTGATGGTGGTCGGAATAAACTTGCCACATTGAGGGCAAGCCATACCTGGCACTTGTTGTGCTTGCTTATTATTCATCATGGTTTGCCTCCTTTCCTTCTTCTACCGCTTCCATCTGTAAATTGTTGGTAGTAAGATGCAGAAGGTTGGCTAAACCTCCAGGCATATCAGCTTGTTCCATCCTTACCTTCACTTTCATGTTGGCAGTAAGCGACTGTTGTGAACTGCTCTTGCGTGAGCCTTCGGCTTTTGCGGAAGCCATTGAGACTCTCAGTTTGACACCCTCTGCTGTTTTCTCCTGAGGTATTGCACCATTCTTTAATGAAAATGTGGCATCTGTATCTGCACTTAGGGCATCAACTATCTGAATGTCAAAATCGAAATCAGCTTCAGAGCTTGTATTTAGAGCCTTATAACTAACCATAACTTACTATGACTAACCAAGTATAAAGCCTTGATTTTCAATACTCTTTAATTTTTAACACTTTCTGAGTGCTTTTTGGCAGTTCCCGATTTTCCACATATTTTTGCAGCGTATTTCTACCGTGGAGAATTTGCGGAGCTTTTATTTTGTCATATCGTGAACGTAGTTGACAAGGGTTTACGAGTGGTTACGATGAAGGACAGATTTGAAGCTGATAGGCAAAAAGCGTTATATCGTGGACTGGGTTGACAAAGGTTGTCAATAGTTCACTTCCGTTTACTCCATCGGTGGAATACTCAAAGTATGTAGAATATAGCAATATCAAAGAGAATGAGACCGACAAGAAAATGTGAATTTTGTGGCAAGACATGTGTATAGCAAGCTGAATTTCATATGTACAATCAATTAAAACAATCAATTTTATGAACGATAATAAGAAACAGATGATGGACATTCAAAAGGTCAAGTCTTTCAGCATTGCTTCATTGTCCCCGTTACAAAGGATTAAAGCCGATTTTGAAAAAACAGCTATTTCATACCAGCAACAGATGATTAATAAAATTTGGGCGCAGGCTGGCATGAAGGCGATGGCTGAGATAGCAGACATCTATCCACGTATGACGAGCATTCACGACAGCTGCCTATTTGACGATAGCTTTGCTATGGACTTCATTAATTATGGCGACAAAATTATCTATTGTGCAATGTACCTGTATGTTGGCTACATCAACGAGGCTACCAACTTTGCTGAAAGCCAAAGTGGAGGCGGTAGCGATACCAAGGATTGGGGGCGTGAGAAGGACTAAGATGAGATAGAATGGATAAGACGATGCTTGCGACAAGCGACAAAGATGATGAAACCAAGAAAGGACAAAGGGTTGAACCGATAAAGAGTTTTCCCCATCTTCTATAAAAGGAGATGGGGAAATCTTTATTCTGTCGTAAAATATCCCTTACCATGACACTGTGGACAAGTAATATGTGTGTGACCTGTGGAATGCATAAAGTAACCTCCACATTCATTACACTTTACTTGATAATCGCTTTGTCCATACAATGACGGATAAGTGTCCTTGATTATTCTTCTTTGTCCATTGCACAAACTACATGTATGTTTGGTTGGTTGCTTACGAGAAGGCGTTGTTTTCTGTATTCGAGAAGATGAAGAACTGCCATTATTATTAGGAGCATAACCTCCACCGTGACCATTGTTTGGAAAAGAAGGAGAGTAAGCCCCACTGTTACCACTGGAACTTCCTCTCTTTCGTATCAAAGAACACGTCGTGGCAGATGCAGGTGCAACTTGTCTCTTATAGACATAAATATCGCCATTTTCCAATATAACATTCAAAATGCTCAAATCGGATTTGAACTTGAACGTTGCATCTGTACCCCAATAACTACCACCCATATAGAACTTATAGTTACTATTGCTATAGTTCTTATTGAGTTTTAGTGTTCCATGCCCGACACCAATACCTTTCTTGTTAGACTCATAACAGATATTGTCAAGAAATGTAATAAACTGTCCACCTGTGACACTTGACGATGTAATGCCATTATGCATTTTTTTAGTTAAAGCATAAAATGAAACAGTTTGTCCTTTTGCTACAAATATACTTACAATCCCTAAAAGATATAATAAAATATACCTCTTCAAATTTTTACTCAAGGAAATCATAATTTTCTACGGATTTTGGAAGAAGTTCATTTATATCTATCTCATAATAATGTTTTCTTTTATCAGCACCACTACTATCGTCCCATGTAATATATTCTTTATAATCCTTAGATATTGCATTATAACGAGTGTATCCACTCCCCCACATACTTGAAGGAACGCTTTTAGAATAAACCTCATATTTAGAGGTTGATCGTCTGCTATTATACGAGCCAATACTAGATGCATTTCTAATTCCCGAATTAATAGAACTTATGCATTTATCACGGTTTCTTTTTATGGTAGACGCCCAGTTTCCCGTGTTTGAACAATATATATTATTTCCTCTCTCTATGATAACTGTTACATACAACATACTTGCAGTGCTATAAGGGTGTCTTGTCTTCCCAACATCTTCCACAGAATAACCAACAGGCAGATAATAATGAACATTACTGTCATCATAATTTTGAGCCTTAATCCCTGTAGAAAGGAACATTAAAATAAGCAATATAATATTTCTCATAATTCTAAATAATTAAAACCCTAAAGTTTCATAATTTTTATTTCAGACACATCCTCACTCTTTCATCAGCATAAGGAGTGCCGTCAAAAATTGATTTTTTGTTAGTAAACTCTTTTTCTGTTCCGTAGAACATAAGCCATGGCATATTCTGTTGTTGAGAATAATTGATTCCCTCTTTAAACAACTTCTCATTCCCTCCACATTCAAACATAAATCTGTTCAAATCATGATTGTCAAGAAATAGCCATAGCTGGAAACCTGTTGGATAACGAGCAAAATGCAATTTTACCTCTTCTTGAAGCTTACGGTTGTTGACAATCGCTTTCTCTCTATGTACAGCTTCACACACAAATTGCTGATAGCGGAAGTCAAGTACACCATCAAGTATCCCAACATATTCCAGTTGTCTTGCTTCCTGTGCATCGTATCGCAACTTGTTTAAGAAGTATCGGATATAATAGTGAGGCTTAAAATCCAACTCACCCCAAACTTCTCCTATCAATCTGACATTTGGAAATTTTGCTTTTACATTCCTCACAAAGTATTTCCAGAAAGCATAACATGGTCCTATGGCATGGTCAAGACGTATCGCGTCAAAGCCCATATCACATAAGTCAAGTGCTTTCTGGGTTAAGTATTGCTGCACTTCCTTATTCTTTGTATTGAACATAGGCAAGTCTTCAATGCCAGCAAAACATTTATACGTTCCATTATACTTATAACAGAACCAATCCTTATGCTTTCCTTCACTAAACAAGGTGCAAGACTTATGACAATGATTAGCCACAAAATCTGCAACAATGACCATACCTCGCTTATGAACTTCTTTCACCATTTCCTTCACATCAGCTTTTGTTCCGAAATGAGGGTCAACCTGTTCAAAGTCCACTATATGATAGCCATGATAAGCGGCAGTCTTATAGAAAGGAGTTAGCATAATTCCAGACATGCCAAGCCCTTGAATATAATCAAGATGCTCGATTATACTCTTAATGCAACCGCCTTTGAAGTTACCATTGGCATCTTCATCTCTTATGGGGAAGAAGCGGTCTATCAGTATATGATATATCCTTTCTTGCTTCATTATAGCTTATCTTCGGTTATTCTATGTATCGACTTCAACTCAGAATGAATATTGTATGCAAAGACACACAAAACAATCAGACAGGCAATGACAACAACTATCAGTACAGATATTAAAGTCAAGAAACAACATGTATTCATATTCTTCTTATTTTATTGCTTACGTGAAACTATGATTCCTATAATTGTTACAATAAGGGTTGATATTCCTATGAACAGAGTCCAGAAGTTTATCCGTCTTAACGAGAACAATCTCTTGGAATTCCCTGTTGAGTTTGTAATGCGCTGTGTTTCCTCAAACATCCTTTGCAAACGAAATCCTTTGATAAAATAATCCATACGATTATCCATTTCGGTTTGATTGAATAGTTTCCTGCAGAACAAACTTGTAAGTGCGCCACGTTCATATTCAACTTTTTGTAGTGACATATTGCTATGTTCAGACAAAAACATTTGCATCCTGCGTTTTATGTAAATCAGCATACACATATCAAGCAGGACAGGAAGTTCCTCATCCAATTTACCAGTGAGCTTTTGAGTATCTTGTTTCTCTGAATAATAAAATGGTGAATTGTTTTTTATATGAACTATACATTCATCATCAGCCCAGAATTTCTCAACCTTGTTGTTACTGTAATATACTCCCAATGTCTTATCAACGGTAGCTGTATTAACCATCATAAAATTGTCGTTTGCATACAACAATCCATATATAAAGTTTCTTTCAGGAACAATAGTATTTGCTGATGTTCCTGATTTACTTTGCAATATAATGTTCTGTCTCAAATAATCATCAATGGGAGAGTTGTTTGAAGCATTATAATATTTTTTTGTAAAGTCTTCGTTTACTTTATTGATATTGTTACCTTTGGTTGTTACATTTATTTGTTGAGTACAGATATCAACAATGGAATTTGTCAATTGTATTTTATGTCGTTTGCCGCCCTCTATTTCATTTACGATGAGCGTAGTCCAGTCTGAAAGGCGCATTCCTTTTAGTCTTTCATCTTCAAATGGACCGTTGTCTTCATTCTCGAAAATAGCTTTCTTTAAATTGACGATGTCAAACTCTGTACAAAAATCATTAATGTCATATTCGTCTTTCTTGCCAAAGACTTTGTCTATAGATATAGTAAATACAATATAATATTGGATATTTTGTTTTTGTCTTAAGTTTAATTCTATGAGCACAGGTCTGACTTCTATTTCTCTTATTACAGAATCTGTACCGTTGAATTTGGATTTGAAATAGAATGTTCTTTTAGAAACAGAATGGGGAAATTGCCAATACTCCAGTTCCCAATATCTGCATACAGCATTGGGATAAAGAATAAAATCTGTATTCAAATTTTGTTTGGATGTTTGCAATTTTCTATACCTCATCTTGATCTTTTTTAGATGGATGAGGAATGCTAACGATGCCATATAAACATTATGTACCATTGCCGTAGAAATCTTAACGCCATCTGGCACCCTTATGGCTGTTTCAATATTTACATTGGCCTATATGCATAAAAAGCGTGGGAGCCAGTCCTGTCACTCGTTCCACAGTGTAAAGGCTCTGGCATCGCCCAAGTTGTCGAAACGAGCAACGCCGAAAGCCCCACGCCTGTGTACGTATATAGAAAGCACTCTTGACAACGAACGACAAAATCGTCCGAAGCCAATAAGGGCTGTATACAATACACCTCATGAGGCGTTCCCGTTGCTTTGTTCTTGACAACTTTGCTCGAACTGCCAGATTCTTACACTGTCAAAACCAAAGCGTACAGTTACGCCTTATATGTATATATGTCTGCCCAACCTCTGCCCATCGGGGCTTCCGGTATGGGTATAGACGTTACAAAGATAACACTTTTATCTTGGAAACCACTTTATTTGGTTGGCAAAGTATGATTTTAAGGCCCGATTTAACATTATTAAATATAAATATGTCAAAGAAATCCACTTTCGTATGATTTTCCTTGCAAAAAAGTTTGTATTCTCAATGATTATTCGTATCTTTGCAATAACAGAATCCGCCACGCTTCCCATTTGAACAGCGAACCAGGGCGGGTCTTTTGCTTTTATGGGAACATTAAGATTATACACTAAACAGGCTCTTTCTATTTCCGAACAAATAGAACTACTAAAAAGTAGAGGCTTAAATATTGCTGATTCATCCAAGGCTGCAAAATTTCTTGGTGAGGTCAGCTATTTTCGTTTTGTCCAATACCTTCGTCCTATGGAGGCAGACAAGACTACACATCAATTTAAGCCTAATAGTAGATTTGAAGATGCCGTAGCTCTCTATAACTTTGATATAGAGTTGAGAGATTTGATGTTCAAGGCTGTTCAACGATTAGAGATTGCTTTGCACACAAAGATTATACAAGAGTTCTCTTTGGCTCATGGACCGTTTTGGTTCTTTGATACAAGTCTTGCTGACGATGAACACAAGTTTATTGAGAATATGAACTCCATAGATAGAGAACTTCAACGTAGCAAGGAGGACTTTATCAAAGAGCATAGGTACAACTATGACAAGCCGATATTCCCTCCAGCATGGAAAACGCTTGAACTTGCATCTTTCGGCACGCTTTCAAAACTCTATTACAATTTCAGTGACAAGAAATTGAAGAAGCGTGTAGCTCGTCAATTCAATCTTCCACAGCATGAGGTGTTGGAAAGCTGGATGCGTAGTGTAACTGTCCTGAGAAACTGTTGCGCTCACCACTCACGACTTTGGAATCGTTATCTCTCCAACGCTCCACAAATGAATGCCTCTTTGCGTGGTGCCTGGGTGAACATTGAAGGTGTGGATGCAAACAAAGTATATGCTATAGCGTGTTGCATTGCATATTGGCTTGATTCTATGGGATATGGATTGGACTTCAAAAATGAGCTTAAATCCTTACTCGTTTCTTATCCTCAGGTGGATCCGACTGCAATGGGATTTCCTGAAAATTGGATTTCGGAGTCTCTATGGAGATAACTTTATGGACAAAATACAGATAAGCCTGTCGGTAGTGAAAATTCTTCACTATCGACAGGCTTTCATCTTTACGCTTCGGTGATTTGATACTAACGAAGGTTAAAAACGTTAAATCTTCATCTTTTCGTATCTAATCAGAATCCATACGGTCACTTTTCTACCGTTTAGAGCGTATAATACTGATAATCAACTGATAAT
>ERZ869979.650-NODE-650-length-10597-cov-3.863403_pt1 | contig 10597 bp, 11 predicted proteins | sample MGYA00521269_ERZ869979 | MGnify/ENA primary metagenome ERZ869979 (study PRJEB32232, sample SAMN07284974) | human gut metagenome | biome: human-associated habitat; material: feces | host: Homo sapiens | place: Tanzania | collected 2014-04-05 ... | reverse complement strand
TGCGGCAGAGGATGCCCCGGAAAGGAACGCTGAGGGGTCTGTGCCTGCCGAAGCAGGGGAATGCTGCTGCCGCCACAAAAAGCGGAGCGAGGAAGAATACCGCAGCCTCATCCATCGCTTGAACCGGATCGAGGGGCAGGTGCGCGGCATCCGGGGCATGGTCGAAAAAGACGTTTACTGCACCGACATTCTGGTGCAGGTGGCGGCGGCAAACTCCGCCCTGAATGCCTTTTCCCGGGAGCTTCTCGGCCAGCACATCCGCACCTGCGTTGCCGATGACCTGAGAGACGGCGGCGACGAAAAGCTGAACGAGCTGCTGCGGCTTCTGCCCAAGCTGATGAAATGATCCCTTTCGGAGGAAATTGCAAATGGAACAATACAATGTCACCGGCATGAGCTGCGCGGCCTGCTCTGCCCGGGTGGAAAAAGCGGTCAGGAAGGTGCCGGGCGTGACCGGCTGCTCGGTCAGCCTGCTGACCAACTCGATGGGCGTCGAGGGCACCGCAACGCCCGCCGCCATCGTCCAGGCGGTACAGGAGGCCGGTTACGGCGCAAGCCCGAAGGCATCCGGCGCAGCGCAGGCGGCATCGGCCAACGCCGATCTGGACGCGCTGGCCGATCACGAGACCCCCAAACTCAAGCGGCGGCTTTTTGCATCACTGGGCTTTTTGCTCGTGCTGATGTATTTTTCGATGGGTCACATGATGTGGGGGTGGCCGCTGCCGCATTTCTTTGACGGCAATCACGTTGCCATGGGTCTTGTCCAGCTGCTGCTGGCGGGCATCGTCATGGTCATCAACCAGAAGTTCTTCATCAGCGGCTTCAAGGGGCTTGTCCACGGCGCACCCAATATGGATACGCTGGTGGCACTCGGCTCGATGGCCAGCTTTGTCTGGAGCACCTACGCCCTCTTTGCCATGACCCGCGCGCAGGTGGACGGCAATGACGAACTGGTCATGCACTATATGATGGAGTTCTACTTTGAGTCTGCCGCCATGATCCTGACCCTCATTACGGTCGGAAAGATGCTGGAAGCCCGCTCCAAAGGCAAAACCACCGACGCCCTCAAGAGCCTGATGAAGCTTGCTCCCAAGACGGCGACGCTGGTGCGCGGCGGTGCCGAAGTGGTCGTGCCCATCGAGCAGGTACAAAAGGGCGAGGTGTTTGTGGTGCGCCCCGGGGAAAACATCCCTGTGGACGGCATCGTACTCGAGGGCACCAGTGCGGTGAACGAGAGCGCATTGACCGGAGAGAGCATCCCGGTGGACAAAGCGGAGGGAGACAAGGTCTCGGCCGCTACCACCAACCAGTCGGGCTTCCTGCGCTGCCAAGCCACCCGTGTGGGGGAGGATACCACGCTGGCGCAGATCATCAAGATGGTCAGCGATGCGGCTGCGACCAAGGCTCCCATCGCAAAAATTGCCGATACCGTGTCGGGGTTCTTTGTTCCGGCGGTGATCTCCATCGCGGTGCTGACCACGGTCGTCTGGCTGCTGCTGGGTCATGAGCTGGGCTATGCGCTGGCCCGCGGCATCTCCGTGCTGGTCATCAGCTGCCCCTGCGCACTGGGTCTGGCCACGCCCGTCGCCATCATGGTCGGCAACGGTCTCGGCGCAAAGAACGGCATCCTGTTCAAAACGGCAGCCTCCCTTGAGGCGGCCGGACGCACCCGGATCGTGGCTCTCGACAAGACCGGTACCATCACCAGCGGTGAGCCGAAAGTCACCGACCTGCTCCCGGCCGACGGTGTGACGGAAAACGAGCTGCTGACGCTGGCCGCTGCGCTGGAGCAGAAGAGCGAACACCCGCTGGCAAAGGCAGTGCTGGCCTATACCGCCGAACAGCAGCTGACCGCGCCCGAAGTCACCGACTTTGCGGCTCTGCCCGGCAATGGTCTGTCGGCCAAGCTGGACGGCATGGAGATCTTTGGCGGCAACGCGGCCTTTATGGATACAAAGGTTCCGGTTCCGGCAGATCTTTCGGCCAAGGCAGCCGCCCTCTCTGCGGAGGGCAAAACACCCCTCTTCTTTGGCGGGGCAGGGCGTCTGCTGGGCGTGATCGCGGTGGCAGATACCCTCAAAGAGGACAGCCCCCGCGCCATCCGGGAACTGCAGGGGATGGGCATCCGGGTCGTGATGCTTACCGGCGACAACCAGCGCACCGCCGATGCCATCGGCAGGCAGGCCGGTGTGGATGAGGTCATCGCGGGCGTCCTGCCCGACGGCAAGGAGGCCGTCATCCGCACGCTGCAGAAGTCCGGCAAGGTCGCCATGGTCGGCGACGGCATCAACGACGCCCCGGCTCTGACCCGCGCCGACACCGGCATTGCCATCGGTGCCGGTACCGACGTTGCCATGGATGCGGCCGACGTCGTTCTGATGAACTCCAAGCTTTCGGATGTGCCCGCTGCCATTCGGCTCAGCCGCGCGGCCCTGCGCAACATCCACGAAAACCTGTTCTGGGCGTTCATCTACAACATCATCGGCATCCCGCTGGCGGCGGGCGTGTTCATTCCGCTGGGGTTGACCCTGAACCCGATGTTCGGTGCCGCCGCCATGAGCCTGTCGAGCTTCTGCGTCGTCAGCAACGCGCTGCGGCTGAACCTGTTTGATCTGCACAGCACAAAGCACGACCGCCCGCTCCGGGCAAGATCTTCGTCTCCCGCAGAGTCGGCGATGGTTCCACCGCCGACCCCGGCTGAAAATAACGCCGAAAACCCTTCGGCATCTGTCAATCAGGAGGACAATTCCATGAAAAAGACTCTGCACGTGGAAGGCATGATGTGCGGCCACTGCGAGGCGCGCGTAAAGAAAGCACTGGAAGCTCTGCCCGAGGTCAGCGAAGCGGTCGTCAGCCATGAGGCTGGTACTGCCATCGTCACCCTGACCGCCGCTGTGGACAACGACACCCTGAAGAGGGCCGTTGAGGATCAGGACTATGAGGTGACGAGCGTAGAGTAATCGCCCTTGGCTCCCACTTCGGGAAAGACTCCCCCGGCCGGGGGAGGTGGCACGTTAGTGTCAGAAGGGGGATGGCTGTCTGCGAAGCAGACTGAGAGGGTGAGCCCGCTCGAAATCGAATAAACAAACACCGCGATACAATGGCTCTTTTGGAGCTGCATCGTATCGCGGTGTTTTGTTGTATTTGTCGGCGTCCTTGCCCTCTCAGGCTCGTGTTCACTCGCCAGCTCTCCCAGAGGGAGAGCCAAGAGATCAGAAGAAGCTCTTCATGAAGGCGATATCGCTGGCGGCGCGGGCGGGAACCGCCTCTTCCCGCAGGACGGGGAGGAGGGGCTGGGGCATCTGCCGCAGCATCGCAAAGCCGCCGGTGTAATCCACGCAGGAGTCCTCGAGGGAGGTGGAGTAAAGGGTGCCGTCGGGCTGGAAGTTCTGGCCTTTGAAGTGGACGGCGGCGATCTTGTCGCCGTACCAGCTGCCGACCTTATCCCAGATCCGCCGCTGGGCGTCCACCGAAACGTTCTCCGGGCCGATGTAGTTGGCAAAATCGCAGATGACCCGCAGGTTGGGGCTGGCGATGGTGTCCAGCACCTTTTTGACGGCCTCCGGGGTATTCATGGCGTGGTAATAGACGCATTCCACTGCAAACAACACCCCCTGCTCCTCACAGACCGGCAGGATCTCGCCCAGACTGCGCAGCAGAGCCTCCTGCGCTTCTTCCCGGGTCACACCGGGCTGTTTGGCCATGTTGGTGGTCTCGCTGCCCATGCAGCCAGCGTTCAGAGCCTTGGCTACGGGGATCTGGCTCAGCACCTTGGCGACCTCAGCCTTCCGGCGATCCTCGTCGGCGTAGCTCAGTTCCACATAGGTGCCATCCACCGCGATGGATACGCCGCTCTTGTTCACCGCGGCGCGTGTTGCATCCACAAGGGCGGGGGTGACATCGGCGTAGCTCTTGACGCCCTCGATGGCCTTGGTGTAGGCCAGCTGGGTGCAGCGAAATCCTGCCTCGCCGATGGAGCAGAGCAGGGTCTCGGGGTCGTGACGGCCGAAATCGTGGCCGCGCGCACCGATCAGAAACTCAGACATAGGTTCCCTCCGTCCTTTTTAGCCGAAAATGCGTTCCGCGAACATGCCGAACTCCTTGCCCCACCAGTACCAGTCGTGGGAGACGTCGCCGCCCCAGATCTCGAGGTGGGCGGGCAGACCCTGATCCTGCAGGGCGTCGGCGAGAGACTGGGTGTCGTCCAGCGCGTCGCCCTCGTAATTGCCCTGACCGGCGCAGAGAAGCAGGCTGTTTTCCCCGGCTTTGGCAAGGGCGTCTTTGGCAAGGATGCCGTCCTCGTGCAGGGCGGCGATGGGGCTGTTGCGGAGGATCAGGTCGTCGGCTTCACGGCCAAGGAACCGGCGCACATCGTACAGACCCGACAGGCCGATGGCACCGGCGAACAGCTCCGGGCGGCGCAGGCGGCAGTTGACGGCCTGATATGCCCCCGTATCCACACCGGCGCACCAGAGAATGGGGGCGGTCTCGATGGGTTTCGCACCCTTTTCTGCCGCTTCGGTCTTGGCTGCCGGTGCGTTCAGGGCGAGGATGCGGGGAGCCAGCTCGGTGGTCAGGTAGAGGAAATACTTTTCCTGCATCTCGGCCCGGCGGCGGGGCGTCTCATGGCCCGCCAGCAGGCTCTCGGCGTCGATGCTGTCGGCACAGAAGAGCTGCACCTTGCCTTCGCGGAGCAGGCGGGCGGCGGCTTCCGGCATCCCGTTGTTCTCCCAGTCGTAGAAACGGCCGCCGCGGGCCGGCAGAGCCAGCACCGGTACGCCGCCCTGACCGTAGACTTTGAACTCCATGTCGCGGTTCAAAACCGCACTCCATTCCTTATAATACGTTCCTTCCATGGTACAGCCTCCTCAGACAAATTGATTGCGCTGGGGGTCGTATTGATACCCCACGGCGGAAAGCTTGGTGCAGAGCGCAGCCTTGTCCTCGTCCAGATCGTCGCACAGGGCATCGAGACTTGGATAAAAATCGCGCAGCTTCATGTTTAAAAAGCTCAGGAGCAGGATCGGATCGCCGGGCAGTGCCATAACACATTACCTCCCTGAAAAAATGATAACAAAAAAGCCGGTCACTCGACAAAGTGACCGGCAATACGCAGCAGCTTAGACAGCGCGGGTGACTTTGCCAGCGCGCAGGCAACGAGAGCATGCGTAGATATACTTGGGAGAACCCTCCACGACAGCCTTGACACGGCGGACGTTCGGCTTCCAGGTACGGTTGGAACGGCGATGGGAGTGAGAAACCTTGATACCAAAGGTAACGCCCTTGCCGCAGCATTCACACTTAGCCATGATACTTGCACCTCCTAGCAGTGAAGTAAGGAATTCAAAATAATCAGCTTGACTATTCTACCAGAACCGGCCGGAAAATGCAAGAGGAAATTCGATTTTTCTTGTAAATTTTTGCAAGAGCAGTTGTTTTTCTCGGCCGCAGAAGGTGGCACGTTTGTGCCGGAAGGGGAGAGGGCTTGCCGAAACATTCAAAAAATAGTACAATAGACCCAACAAAACGCGAACTAAGGAGAACGACATGACCTCACAGGGAATCTACTACCTCATCCGCGCACTGGTGACGGTGATCGCCATCCCGTTCCATGAGGCCGGCCACGCGCTGGCCAGCTGGCTGCTGGGCGACCCCACCGCCAAGCAGGAGGGGCGGCTTTCGCTGAACCCGTTCCGCCACTTCGACCTTTGGGGCACCCTCTGCATGATCTTTGTGGGCGTGGGCTGGGCAAAACCCGTTTCCACCGACCCGCGCAATTTTAAGAACCCGAAGGCGGGCATGGCTCTGACCGCGTTGGCAGGCCCGGTGGCAAACCTGCTGCTGGCGTATCTGGCGATGGTGGTGTGGAAGATCCTCTATTATTGGGCCGATGTCAACGCTGCGACGGTTTTTGCGGCGCGGTTCCTCCAATACTTGGTCTATATGGATGTTGCGCTGGCAGTGTTCAACCTGATCCCGGTGCCCCCGCTGGACGGCAGCCGGGTGCTGCTGGCGGTGCTGCCACAGCGGATCTACTTCGGCCTCATGCGGTACGAGCGGGTCATCATGGTGGTGCTGCTGGCGGCGGTCTGGGGCGGTTTCCTCGATGGGCCGCTGTCGGTGCTGAACAACGCCGTCTGGGATCTGCTGGATCTCGGCACCGGGTACATCGACAACCTTGCCTATTCCGTGTATTATGCCAGCGTGGGGGCGGTGATCTGAAGTGGCAGAAGAGCTGACCTTCCGGCTGGAGGACTTTGAGGGGCCGTTGGAACTGCTGCTGGCACTGGTGGCAAAGCACAAGATGGATCTGCACAACATCCCCATCCTGACCCTCATCGACCAATACACCCGCACCGTGGAAGCAGCGCAGACGGCGGATCCCGATGGAGCCAGCAGCTTCATCGAGATGGCGGCGCACCTCGTGGAGATGAAGAGCTATCTGCTGCTGCCCCGCAGCGACGAAGGCGAGCGGATGAAGCAGGAGCTGACCGGCCAGCTGATCGAGTACGACCAGTGCCGCCGGATGGCGGCTGCGCTCCGGGACAGGGGCGGGCAGATCTGCCATTTTGTGCGGCAGCCGGTGGAACTGGAGTGGGATCAGACCTACGATCTGCACCATTCGCCGCAGGTTCTGGCCGACTGCTGGCAGAGCCTGATGGGGAAGATGCCGCTGCGCCGGGAACCGACGCAGGCACAGTTTGAGCCGCTGGTGTCCGCCCCCATCGTATCGGTGAGCAGCCGGGTGGTCTACATCCTGCGCCGCCTGCTGACGGGCGGCGTGCAGCGGCTTGGGCAGCTGTTTTCCCGCAAGGCCGACCGCAGCACCAACGTGGCGACCTTTCTGGCTCTGCTGGAACTGGTGCGCGGAGGCCGGGTGACGCTGGATGACGCGGGCGGGATGACCGTCCGCCGCGGCACGCTGGAACGGACAAAGGAGAAACAATGAACGCAAAACAGATCCGTGCCTCGGTGGAGGCAATGCTTTTTGCGGTGGCCGACCCGGTGTCGGCAGACAAGCTGGCGCAGGCGGCGCAGCTGCCCCAGCCCACCGTGGAGGCCGCGCTGGAAGAGCTGCGCACCCGCTATGAGCGGGAGGACAGCGGCCTGTGCCTGCTCCATCTGGATACCCGGTGGCAGCTGACCACCAAGACCCAGTTTGCCGACGGGATCCGGCGGCTGCTGGATGCCCGGCGTGCGGCTCCGCTGGGGTCTGCCGCGATGGAGACGCTGACCGTCATTGCTTACAACCAGCCGGTCTCCCGTGCTTTCATCGAGCAGGTGCGCGGCGTGGACTCCTCGTCCAGCGTTTCCAGCCTGTTGGAAAAGGGGCTGATTGAGGAAGCAGGCCGTCTCGATCTGCCGGGTCGGCCGGTCAGCTTCCGAACCACCGATGCGTTCCTGCGGGCGTTCGGCCTGTCCAGTCTGGCCGACCTGCCGCCGGTCCGCACCGCAGAGAACACCGCAGGGGAGGCGAATCCATGAGTGCAGTGGTTTCCATTCTGGCGTTTCTGGGCGGGGTGCTGCTCTTCCTATTAAAGGCAGCGGGCATTCTGCTGCTGCTTGTTCTGATATTGGCAGCGTTGCTGCTGCTTTGCCCGTTCTGCGCCGACGTCTGCTGGGAAAAAGGCATCCTGACCGTAAAGGCCGGGGCACTGGGAGTGGCCTTTCCGGTGTTTCAGTATCCGAAGCCCGAACCCCCGACTGACCCCGAACCGCCCAAGGGTATCCGGGGAAGGCTGAAGGCGAAATTTGCGGCGTGGCGTGCCGAGCGCAAGCAGAAAAAGGCGGCGAAGAAAGCCGCCCGGAAGCCGAAGCCCGAAAAGCAGCCCGCAACGCCCCGCAAAAAGGCCAAGCTGACGCTGCACATCGTCTGCACCCTGTTAAAAGGTGCAGGAAGGCTGATCCGGGCGGTGTTCGGCGCATTGCGCTTTACCCGGATCCGGGTCTGCCTCGGCGTCCGGGGCGAGGATCCGGCCGAAGCTGCCCGCGCCTATGGCAAGCTGAATGCGTGGCTCTACACCGCACTGGGCTTCCTGGACCGGTTTGTGTATCTCGATTTTGAGGAGCTGCGCCTCCTGCCCGACTTTGGCAGCAGCGAGCCCACCGTGGAGGATCGGGTCTCCTTCCGCGTCTCGGCGCGTGCGCTCTTCATCGTTATCGCCGCCGGACGGGTGCTTTATGAATTCTGGCGCGAAAAGGTACTGGACGTTTTTGTGTAACTTGTGCTACAATACTACTGTATGGTGCATTCGCTTCCCGGTGCCTCCGATGGGGCAGGGAGGCTGCGATCCCGCAAGAGAAAAACAAGAGGAGGCCGATTCTATGGCTGAGCATCCGATTCAAAGTTTAATGAGCGTGACGATGGATAAGATCCGTCAGATGACCGATTCCAACACCATCATCGGCAAGCCGATCACCACCGAGGACGGCACCACGATCCTGCCGGTGTCCAAGGTGTCGTTTGGCTTTGCATCGGCAGGCACCGACTTCGACGGCAAGAATGCCGCGAACAAGGATCTGTTTGGAGGCGGTTCCGGCGCGGGCGTGAACATCCAGCCGGTGGCGTTCCTCGTGATCAAAGACGGCTGCGTGCGCACCATTCAGCTGTCGGAGGGCAACAACACCCTCGACCGCGCCCTCACCATGGTGCCGGAGCTGATCGAGAAGGTCAGTGCCCTGCTGAAAAAGGATGAGGAAGCCCCTGCAGACAAAACCTAAAGGTTTTCGTTTGCTGTAAACCCAGACCGCAGGGCAATTGCTTTTGCGGAACAATGAACTTCGTGCAGTTTGCGAAGAGTGACCCGATCCGCCAAGGCCGCCCTCTTTTTTGGGGGAGGTGGCATCGCGAAGCGATGACGGAGAGGGGATTGAGTGCCGGGAGGCACACAAGGAGATTATTATGGCAGAAGAACGTATTCAGAAGATCATGGCCGAGCAGGGTCTGTGCTCCCGCCGCGCCGCCGAGCAGATCATTGCCGAAGGCCGCGTCAAGGTGAACGGCCACCCGGTAAAGGTGGGCGACAAGATGGACCCCAACCGTGACGTGCTCCATGTGGATGACGAGCGCATCTACATCCAGAAGAACCAGCAGCTGTATTATCTGGCGCTGTACAAGCCCCGTGGCTATGTGACCACCGCCAGCGACGAGTTAGGCCGCAAGACCGTGATGGACTTGGTCAGCGACATCCCCGCCCGTCTGTACCCGGTGGGCCGCTTGGATAAGGACAGCGAGGGTCTGCTGCTGATGACCAATGACGGTGCCTTTGCACAGGCCGTCACCCATCCGTCCGGCGGCATCTCCAAGCTGTACCGCGTTACCGTGCAGCCTCGCGCCGACGAGGCTACCATCCTCAAGCTGAGCAGCGGCGTTGTGCTGGACGATGGCACCAAGACCATGCCCTGTGCCATCAACGTAGTTACTGACGAGCCCGGCCGCACCGTGATGGAAATGACCCTGAAAGAGGGCAAAAACCGCGAGATTCGCCGGATGTGCGAGAGCGTGGGTCTTGAGGTGGTGCGCCTGAAGCGCAACGCCGAGGGCGTGGTCAAGCTGGGAATGCTCAAGCCTGGTACCTACCGCGAGCTGACCAAGGCCGAGGTGAACGGTCTGCGCGCCGCAGCAGTCAAGGGTCGTGCACAGACCCGCTCTGCTGCCCAGCAGTCCAAGGCTGCCGAGCGCCGTCCCCGCGGCCCTGTGGGGAAAAACGCACCCCGGAAGCAGAAGTAAGAGCAGCAGCCTTTTTAGGCGAAATGATTTGAAACAGTCTCCGTTGCGCTATGGTCATGTTCAGCGGGATGATATTTTGTAATTTGGGATTCTGAAACGTCTGCGGGTGTTTCGGAATCCCTTTTTTTGAGGATGAAGAATTGTCAGCTTTTCATCCAAAAAATGAATAAAATTGAATTCTTGAGCAAAAGGCACAAAAAACGCTGTAAAACGATAGAAATTGCCAACAAGAATGTAGGCGGCAAAATTGTGTCTGTCGAAAACACAGTTTTTGCTTTCGACAACAAAAGTTCATTGCAGTAAAACAGCGCTGGTCATCGACAGGATTTGTGCTATAATACAAAAGCAACGCTTTGCTAGGGTTTCCAAGCCGGGCGGGCAAACTGGAAAAGGAGCAATCAAATCATGGAACGAGAAACTCTGAAATCCCGTCTGGGCTTTATTCTTCTCTCTGCGGGCTGTGCCATCGGCATCGGCAACGTGTGGAAATTCCCGTATATTGCGGGTCAGGGCGGCGGCGGTGCCTTTGTGCTGTTCTACCTGATTTTTCTGGTCATTCTGGGTCTGCCCATCATGACCATGGAATTTGCCGTGGGACGCGCCTCCCGCAAAAGCCCGGTGCGGGCGTATCAGGCACTGGAAAAGCCGGGGCAGAAGTGGCACATCCACGGCTACTTTACCCTCATCGGCTGCTACCTGCTGATGATGTTTTACACCACCGTGGCGGGCTGGATGCTACACTATTTCTACATGACTGCTGCCGGAAAGCTTGCAGGGTTGAACGCCGAGCAGGTGGCCGGTAAATTTACCGAAATGCTGGCCAGCCCTGCCACCATGACCTTCTGGATGGTATTTGTGGTGGTAGTG
>ERZ869979.649-NODE-649-length-10611-cov-4.461838_pt1 | contig 10611 bp, 9 predicted proteins | sample MGYA00521269_ERZ869979 | MGnify/ENA primary metagenome ERZ869979 (study PRJEB32232, sample SAMN07284974) | human gut metagenome | biome: human-associated habitat; material: feces | host: Homo sapiens | place: Tanzania | collected 2014-04-05 ... | reverse complement strand
AGCCTGTCCATAAATATATCTAGAATAATCAGATTAAAAGCTCCTTTGTGCCAGGCTTTCAGAAAAATTTCTCCGCTTGGAAAATAGATACACTCTGCAGATGAACCGAGTAATTCGGATAAATATGTTTGCAGACGCTCATACATCTGTAAGTCGTCTTCGACGATTGCAATTTTCAAAATAAGACCGCCTCTTCTCTTTATATGGCAGGATTAATAAATTTCAGTCTTTTTATATTATAGCAATTCAAATGTGAAAATCAAAGCGTTTTTATACCAAAGTGTTACCACTTGTGTCATTTTTTGACCACTTGAACCAAAAGGATTGTAGACTTTACTTTCTGTCGATTAAAATGATAAGAAAACACCACCAAAATCTATTGTTAAACTGGAGAGAAAACAGATGATCAATGAAAATCAGCAAAACCAGTCAACGGATGCACAGGATCAGAACCATGAATTTATCAGCACGGTTACGGATACTGTACTGCAAACGCTTAAGGCATCAGGTCAGATATCTGGCGAGAGTAGGGAATATAGAAATAGCAAGATGGAGTCTAAAACTGTCGATCTGATGGGAATGTTTTTTCGCATTCTGGAAAGATTCTGGATCGTGTTGGCGAGCGCTGTTATTTGCGGAATGCTCATGGGTATAGTCGCTGGAAACAGTGTGACGACCTACAGCGCAACATCAAAACTCTATATTGTGAACAGGGACAGTTCTGGTGTCAAGATTGCAGATCTCCAATTGGGAACTGCACTGACATTGGATTATCAGGAAGTTTTTAAAACATGGGAAGTTCACGAAATGGTGATTAAAGAATTAGATCTTCCTTATTCTTATCAGCAAATGCAGTCAATGCTGACCATCAGCAACCCGGAAGATACCCGTATTCTTTATATTACTGTTACACATCCAGATGCAAAAACGGCTGCGGATATTGCTAATGCCTATGCAAAAGCAGCAAAAGAATTCATCAACAATACCATGGAAGGTGTTGAACCCAGCGATTTTTCTGTTGCCCAGGAGCCCAGTGTCGGTTATGGTGCAAGCGTAGGGGTCAGTGTTGTCATTGGTTTCGTTGGTGGTGGCGTGCTGGCAGTTGCAATTCTTGCGATTTTGTTTGTGCTGGACAGTCGCCCTCGTTCTCCGGAAGCGATACAGCAATACGGCGGTATTCCTACACTGTCAGTATTTCCTGCTAATAAAAACAGGCGCCATGTAGGGAAGTTTATACCGGAAAAAGAGAAAACATCCGCAAAGAAACCTAAGAGAAGCGGTAATTATCTGGAAATTTTAAACTCTCAGCAATTGGATTATGTGTGCAAAGAAGCGATGAATACCCTTTGCACGAATTTGTCCTACTGCGGCAAAGATATTCGCAAAATCATGGTTACCAGCCGTTATGCCGAAGAGGGAAAGTCATATATTTCTATGAATCTTCTGCATACATTTTCTATGCTCGGAAAAAGGACGGTTTTGGTAGACACGGATTTGAGGGCATCAGGGATTCAAAGCGACTATTGGTTGAGATACAGCACACAAAACCATTATGGTTTGTCCGAATATCTGTCTGGTATTTGTAGTCTGAAGGAAGCCATCTATCAGACGGACTGGCCGGATACATACATGATTCCTGCCGGACATGAAGCTCCTAATCCGCTTCAGCTTTTGGATACCCAGGCTATGGGCAATCTGATCGAGCAGCTTGCAGGACAATTTGACATCGTGTTGATAGATACACCTCCTGTAGGGATGCTGGCGGACGCCGTCGCTCTGGCGAAATTCTGTGATGGTGCCCTGATAATAGTTGGTTACTGTAAGGGGAAGCAGCAGGAAATTAAAGTTGCAGTTGAGAGTATCAGACAGACAGGATGTAAAGTGTTGGGGGCTGTTCTCAATGGCGTAAAGTTTAGCAGTATGAGTAACCGGCATTATTATTACAGCTCAGAGCGTTATGCCAGTCACTATAATAAGCGTTACTATAAAAACAAAGAAAAAAAACAATGAAGCAAGTACTTTTCATACAGATGTGACATATGCACAGAAACCAATGACTTTTGGAGGTAAACCGGCATGACAGATTGCAAGCAAATACGCACGATTGGAATCAATGCGTGGTATGACCTGGTCAGGGAAGGTTCTGCACCGCCAGTTACGATTCGTCTGGAAGGTAACAGCATGATGCCGCTGATTCGGTGTGGAAAGGATCCGGTTACCATTGCTGCTTTACAGCGTCCTTTGCGTATTGGAGATGTGGTGCTGGTGGTTATCGGTGCAGAACGATATGTTGTGCATCGGGTTTGGAAAATTAACGGAACAGAGATTCGTACCTTAGGCGACAATTGCGTAATCCCGGATCCATGGATTGCCCAGGATTGTGTTCTGGGGCAGGCAGTTCTTTACAGCCGCAACAATGTCAGACACAGACTTGATACAACGGCTGCCCGTTTGTGGGGCAGGGTCTGGATGGCAGTATTTCCATTTAGAAAATGCTTTATTCAACTCAAAAGTATCATTCGCAGATACTGCTAAAAACTTTCCCGTTCATACGGTTTTTAAGGGGGTGAGAACAATAAATACTGATACAAAACCGGAAAAACTGAGTCAGCTGATTACACAGCTGAATGCCAAAGGTGTGAATGATTACAGACGATATGAGACAGTGCGGAATTATTTAAACTTCAAGGCACGGGACAGGGGAATTCCGATTTCCGGCACTTTTGAGCTAACCCCCTTGTGTAATCTGGATTGCAAAATGTGTTATGTTCATCTGAATAAAGCTCAAATGCAGAGGACACAGCTTCTGCCGGCAGACCAGTGGAAGCGGATTATGCAGCAGGCCATTGATGAAGGTATGATGTATGCCCGGCTGACAGGCGGCGAGTGCCTGACTTATCCCGGATTCCGGGAGTTATATCTCTTCCTTCGGAATATGGGCATTGAAACTGTAATCCTGACAAATGGGGTGCTTCTTGACGAAGATATGGCAGCTTTTTTGCAGAATGAACCCCCGGCAATGATACAGGTATCCCTGTATGGAGCTGAAGAAGACACATACCAACAGGTCACAGGGATGCGAGTCTTTTCACGGGTAATGGAAAATATACGCAGGATAAAGGCGGCTGATCTTCCGATTACTATTGCCGTTACGCCCAGCAGCTATATGACGGATGCTGAGCAGATCCTGCGTCTGCTTGATAAAGAAGGTCTGCCATTTGCAATCAATGCAAGTATTTTGCCTCCCCGGCCGGAGACAGGCAGAGGACTGGCTGATGCAGATATGGACACTTACATTGCCATACTTAAGTTGCGTTCTCAGCTAAAAGGCAGGGAATTATTCCGGGAGGGGAATCCGGAAAGTCTGCCGGATACAGGCGGCAAACCGGGAAATCCGGCGTCTGGTGTCACCTGCGGAGCTGGAAGAAGTAACTTTGCTATCGACTGGAAAGGGAATATGCGCCCATGCAACAATTTCCCCTGTGAGGAAGAAAATGTCTTATCTTTGGGCTTCCACGAGGCATGGAAAAGAACGAATCATACTGCGACCCATTATCCTTTACCAGTCGAGTGCGAAGACTGTGCCTATCATGGGGTATGTATGCACTGCGTAGCGGCGCATGCTGCCGGAGCAAATCCAGGGCACGCCAGTCCGGCAATCTGTGCCATGGGAAAACGGATGGTTACTGAGGGACTGTGTTCCCTGAATCATAAATAATCAAATCTATCTATTGGAGGATATTATCATGAAAAACAATGTGAAAAAGAATTACGAAACTCCTGAAGCTGAGAAGATCATGTTCAATTACCGTGATCAGGTTGTTGCCGCCAGCCAGGGCTGTCTTTCTGCCTGGGTTAATATTGGCACTGCTTCCTGCACGGAAGGTAATAAACATTGGGAACACCTGAATTAATATGACGCTTTATAAAGAAATTGAAGAATCCAAAAAGGTATATCCTGCGCAGGCATTAAAGAACTTCCGGGATTTGAGAGAAATCGCAACAGATCTGTCAGAAGTACGGATATACAGTACGTCCGATGGAAAGTGGTTGTATTGTAGCAATAGTGGAAAGGTGATTCCCTGTGTAACAGCGACTTCTGACTATCAGCAGATTGAAGGTTATGCAGAGGTATTGACAAAGGAGGAAAGTGGTGGAACAGCCATGAGATTTCTGTTTCGCACTGCCTTTGAATGCCGGTTCTGTTATAAAAAAATTGTCTCTCTTCATGCGGCCTGTATTGAACTTAATGGTTTTGCTGTGGCGTTCACCGGACCTTCCGGAATAGGAAAATCTACCAGAGCCCTTGCGTGGATGAATGCATTGGGAGCGGAACTGATCAGTGGTGACCGTCCTGCCGTACGAATTGAGAATACGGGAAGCATGGCCTGTGGTGTTCCATGGGACGGCAAGGAGCAGATCTTCCGGGATGTAGAAAAGCCCCTGCGGTGCATTCTTGAAGTTCGGCGCTCATCATCCAATTATCTGCGAAGGCTTAGCAGAGAGCAGGCCAGAAAGCTGATTGTTCAGCAGTCATTTGTGCCCATGTGGGACACGGATGCGGCTTTTATGGCAATGGCAAATGTCAGTGCTCTAACTAATAAGACACCGGTATACCGTGTTTTTTGCGGTCCGGATGAAGATTCTGCCCGGGTGATTTATGATATGCTGATCAATCATCCGGAATTGATACGAGAGGAAGCAAAGGATATGAAAATTAAAAAAGGTTTTGTCTTGCGTAATGTAATGGACGAGTATATTGTGATGCCCACCGGTGATAACATTGCAAAATTCGATGGCTCAGTCGTTCTGAATGAAGTATCCGCATTTATTTACAAACTTCTGGAGAATCCGATGTGCCGGGATGATTTGCTGGCTGCTATATTGAATGAATACGATGTGGATGAATCAACTGCCTCCACAGATCTGGATGCACTATTGAACAAGTTCGACAAAATGGGCGTTTTGGAGAAGTGATCTGATATGTTAAATATGCTGCAGGATATCTGGATACGGGATCGCCGTGGTTTTGTGATGATATTGCTGCTGAGCATTGCGGTATCGCTTACCGGTGGTATTTCCATTGTAATGCTGGTGCCGATGCTGGGGCTGCTAAAGGTATCCACAGGTTCGGTATCGGTATTGAAATTGTTGATGCTTCCGCTGCAGGGGATGTCACCTGTCGTACAGATTGCTGTCATGATTGGTGTCTACTTTATGCTTATTGTACTGAAAGCATATCTGGGATGGCTGTTGAAGATTCGGCAGAGTGAATTTCTTGAAGAGTATTCATTGAATCTTCGGCAGGAGCTTTATCATACGGTTTCCACAGCCAAGTGGGAGCAGCTTGCCGCCGGAAAGCAGACAGATACCATCGATTTGTTTACGGCACAGTGTTCTCAGGTAAGCCAGGGTGTGGCAATGATCATTGCGTTGCTTTCATCTGTCGTTACCGCTTTCGTATCCCTGGGAATTGCGTTGTGGCTGAGCCTGCCGGTAACAGTTTTGGTGTTGATTTTTGGCGGTGGCTTTGCCTGGGTATTCCGGCGCCTGATGAAAGAATCCAAACATTATGGCGATGAAATGATCCATATCAACAGGGTAATGTATTTTGAACTATACAGTCAGCTGCGCAGCATAAAGGAAGTACGAAGCTATGGTGTGCAGAAAGAGCACGCACATCTTTTTGAAGAAATCAGTCGTTCGGCTAAAGATGCAAAGCTGAAATTTATGCGCCAACAGGCTTTCCCCTCTATGCTGTATTCTGTTGCTGCGGCAGGTATGATCGCAGGGATTTTTCTGATTTGTGTGTTACTTTTCCATATGGATACAGCACGTCTGATGGTGTTAGTATATGTATTTACCCGGCTGTGGCCTGTGTTTGGCGAATTTATCAACAAAATCACAACCATTCAAACGGCGGTTCCCGCCTATGAAAAACTGATGGAAGCACTTCGGACATTCTCTGCAGAGAAATCTGAACAGATGCAGATGATGATGCCCATTCCATTCGAGAAGGAAATTGAATTTCGAAATGTGTGCTTCGCCTATCAGGGAAGTGGAGAATTGATTCTGCATAATGTGAACTTCTCTCTGAAAAAGGGAAGCATTACGGCATTGATGGGGCGCAGCGGTGCGGGAAAAACCACCATCGCAGATTTGTTGATGGGTTTTTTGGAACCAACTTCCGGAGAAATTTTAATTGATGGCATCAGGCTGTCTGAGGAAAATTTATCCAGCTGGCGGCACAACTTGGGATATATTCCACAAGAACCTCTGATCCTGAATGCCACAGTGAGGGAAAACCTTCAACGGTTTCATCCGTCGGCAACGCAGACGGAAATGGAAAAGGCCCTAAAGAAGGCATATATCTGGAATGTAGTGGAAAATCTGCCCCAGAGAATGGATACGGTTTTGGGAGATGGCGGGATTCGTCTTTCTGGCGGTGAACGGCAGCGGATCGTGCTGGCCAGAGTATTGCTGGGAAATCCAAGATTGATTGTTATGGATGAAGCCACCAGTGCAATGGACTATGAAAGTGAAATGGCAGTCCGAAATGCAATTAGAGATTTGGATGAGCGGGTAACGATTCTGATTATTGCTCATCGATTGGCCACAGTCCGTACTGCAAAATATGGCCTGGTACTGGAAAATGGTAAGATTACAGAAGCTGGAACACTGTGGGAACTTGCCTCTCATCCCGAGGGTTACTTTAGCAGATTACTTTATATCGACTGATCGACCCGAAAGTAAGCTCATCAATGAGGAGCAGTATATACCGCAGAAGCATATGTGTAATCCACACACTTTCGTTAGAATGTAATTGTAATTCAGTAAAGACTGGAGGCATAACTATGGTAGAACTTGAAAATAAACTGAACATTCCTCCGAAATTCCTTAAAAAAACTGTCTGTACAAATGGCGTTAATCCTGTTGCTGAAAATGCAGCAAGAGATATTCAATCTGTCGGCGTTATGAATCGACAGTATTTGGTGTTCAAGAGGATGATAGACATTATTCTTGCTTTGGCCACATTGCTCATTATTACACTTCCAATGCTGATTGTTATGCTGATTGTGTATATTGACGATCCGGGCGATGCTATATTTACTCAGTACCGCGTTGGAATGGGAGGCCGCCGCTTCAAACTCTATAAGCTGCGTACCATGCGACTAGATACACCAAAATATATGTCAACAAACGAAGTCGATGATCCAAACCGATACATAACGCGCGTTGGACATATTTTGCGCAGATTATCCATTGATGAGCTGCCTCAGCTAATTAATGTGCTCAAGGGTGATATGAGCATTGTTGGCCCAAGACCATTGATTTCTGGTGAACACGAAATTCATGATCTTCGTATGAAATTTGGTGTTTATAAAATTCGTCCGGGCTTAACAGGGCTTGCTCAAACCCATGGTCGTGACATGATTACACCAGCAGACAAGGTTCGCTGGGATGTCCGGTATCTGGAAGAGTTTGGATTCTGGACAGATGTAAAAATCGTGCTTTCAACCATCCCGAAGATTATAGGAGGTCATGGGTTTGCCGAAGGTTTCAAAAATTTTACAGATGAAAAGGGAGAAAAATAAGGAGTTGAAAATCACGCTCATTGCAAATGATACAACATTCATCTATAACCTTCGTCGGGAAGTCCTTATGAAACTGGTCGAAGAAGGTCATCAGGTAACGGTCTTGTGTCAGTTCCTCTCCCATAGAGAAGCATTGGAGCAGATTGGATGCAGGTTGTATGATATTCCGATAGGCAGACGAAGCACAAATCCTATGGAAGATATCAGCCTGTTTTGTAAGTTTTTTCAGATACTTAGGACAATAAAACCGGATGTTGTTTTTACAAACAACATAAAACCCAACGTATATGCAGGGAGTGTCTGCCGCATATTGGGGATTAAGTATATTCCTAATATCACAGGTCTTGGTACGCCCGTTGAGAATCCTGGAAAACTGCAATTTCTGGCAACTCGCCTGTATAAATACGGAGTTGCCGGTGCAGATGATATTTTTTTTCAAAATGAAGAGAATGTGCGTTTTTTTGAACAGCACAATATGATGCCAAAAAAATCGCATGTGTGTTTGCTGCCTGGTTCGGGTGTAAATCTTAAGACACACCCGGAACTCCCTTATTTGCCTGGTGATGTTGTTCATTTTCTCTTTGTTGCTCGTCTGCTTAAGGAGAAGGGAATTGAATTATATCTTTCTGCTGCAAAACGTATCGCGCAGAATCATCCGCATGTGATGTTCCATATTTGTGGTGGGTGTGATGATCACAAGTATCTTGAGGCCGTCAAAAGGGCAGAAAATGCCGGTTATATGCAATATCATGGAGAACAGAAAGATATGCTTCCCTATTTTCAGATGGCGCACTGTGTTGTGCACCCATCGTATTACCCGGAGGGTATGAGTAATGTTCTGCTGGAAGCAGCGGCAAGTGGACGGCCGGTCATTGCAACAGATCGAAGCGGCTGCCGTGAGACTGTGGATGAAGGAAAAACCGGTTATCTGATACCAATCAAGAATGAAGATGCACTTGTACAGGCTTTGGAAGATTTCCTTGATCTTACCTGGAAAGAACGGGCAGAACTTGGTCATGCAGGCAGACTGAAAATGGAACATGAATTTGACCGACAAATTGTCGTCCAGAAGTACCTGGACATTTTGAGGGATTACCAGGCCTCACTCTGTGAGGTAAGAAGATGATTGAAGTACATGAAAAACTTATGAAAATTCTGTCTGATGTTTTGTGGCGAAATAGTCCAGAATCTACATATTCGGAACAGGAATGGGAGGATATTTTGTCTACAGCAGAAGAACAGGGGGTATTATTCCTCGTATTACAGGGATGTACCTCAATTCGCCAACAATTTTCTGCTGCGGGCTGGTTGAAATGGCGAAGCAAAATGATCTCGACGATGATAAATAATGAATTGCTTATGGAAGCGCAGAACAAAATCGTCGACTTACTGAAAGAAGGAGGCATTCCCTATGCGGTATTAAAGGGCACCAGTCTTTCTGTGGGCTATTATAACCCGGCAGCGAGAGCACTTGGGGATATTGATCTTCTTGTTCCGGTTCAATTTGTCGATCGTGCATCAGAGCTACTGGTGTCACAGGGATTCCATGCTCCGGAGGATTCCTTTGAACATCCATACCATATTGACTTCTATAAGGATAGCATTGTGGTCGAGCTGCATTATGCTGTGTCCACGTTTCCGGATTCTTCTGTCGGAACAGAAGCAAAACGATATATGGAATCCTGGCAGGAACAACTCCAGCAAAAGCATATCGGAAATTATACTTTCCAGTGTTTTTCAGATTCCCATCAGGCACTGAGTTTACTTCTTCACATGGAACGGCACATGACAACCGGCTGCATTGGACTGCGGCAATTGTGTGACTGGGCAGCTTTCCTGACAAGCGTAATGCCGGAGTATTTTGAAGATCAGATTCTTCCGGAACTGAAGCTCTGTGGCCTGAAGAAATTTGCCGGTGTGTTGACCAGGACAGCCATACGTTATCTGGGACTGAATTCTGCATATGGAATGCTCTTTCAGTCTGTTCGAGAGTGTGATATTCAGGCGATGATGGAAGAGATTCTTCGTGCAGGAAGTATTCATAACAAAAATAATACAAAAGAGGGCAGCAACTTTTTTGTAGATGAGAGTGGAACAGCATCGGCGGTACAGGTGTTTGTTGCCAGAACCAACTCATTAGCACGAAGAAAGTTTCCTGTCACAAAGAAGGCACCGTTTTTGCTTCCATTATTTTGGCTGTATCTTCCATTACGCTATTGGATTCGTTCTTTAATGGGTAAACGCCGTCGAAAATCACTGTTGCGTACAATTATTGTAACAAAGCAAAGAAAGCAACTGTATAGGACGCTGAAACTTTTTAAGGGTGTTCAAGAAAAATGAGGTAAAAATATGGATCAACCTATTCGTATTTTACAGTGTGTCACAATTATGAATCGAAATGGATTGGAAAGCCGGTTAATGGATATCTACAGAAATATTGACAGATCGGTGATTCAGTTCGATTTTATGACCAACCGCACCGAGGACGGAGAGTTTGATGAGGAAATCAAGAGACTTGGTGGACGGGTATATCATATGAGCCGGATTGCCCCAAGAACCTTTTTCCGTTATATCGGAGAACTGCGTACTTTTTTTCAGGAGCATCCGGAATATAAGATCGTTCATTCCCATCTGAATACTTTAAGTACCTGGCCCTTGCTGATGGCAAAAAGAGCCGGAGTTCCTGTGCGCATTGCACATAGCCGCAATGCGAGTATGGATCGAAACATTAAGATGGTTTATAAAGCATTCTCAAGACTGTTTATTAACAGGCAGGCAACAGACCGGTTCGCATGCTCTAGATCGGCCGGAGTCTGGCTATTCGGAAAACGGCAGGTTGAAAAGAAAAACTTTCATGTGATCCCGAATGCAATCCAACTGGAGCGTTTCCTTTACAGCGAGGAAAAAAGGTATAAGATGCGTACCGAGCTGGGAATCGGTGAACAGGAACTGGCAATTGTTTGCGTTGCCCGGTTCTCACCTCAGAAAAATCACACCTACCTGCTTCAGGTTTTTC
>ERZ869979.648-NODE-648-length-10611-cov-4.554965_pt1 | contig 10611 bp, 14 predicted proteins | sample MGYA00521269_ERZ869979 | MGnify/ENA primary metagenome ERZ869979 (study PRJEB32232, sample SAMN07284974) | human gut metagenome | biome: human-associated habitat; material: feces | host: Homo sapiens | place: Tanzania | collected 2014-04-05 ... | reverse complement strand
GTAAGCTTTAACATTGACTTTAAATTGCAAATGTGATAAGATTATCTTGGATTGTAATTTGGAGGATTAGGTAAAATGAAAGGGATTATGTTTGTTTGTACTGGTAATATTTGTAGAAGTGCAATGGCACATCATTATTGCCAAAAAAGAGTATACGATCTAAAAAGAGAAAATGAAATAGTTGTTTCATCTTGTGGTACTTCTGCTTTAAATGGAGATAAATCTACTCAAGCAGCTATTACAGTGATGAAAAAGTATGATGTTGACTTAACAAATCATAGAGCAACAAGTATGTTTGATATAGACCTTGAAAACTATGATTTAATATTATGTATGACAGAACAGCATAAGTATAACCTTTTAGCTTTCTTTCCAAAATTAAAAGATAAAGTTTTCACACTAAAAGAATATGTTTTAGGAAAAGATATAAAAAATGTAGATATAGATGATCCATGGGGATATGGTATTGAAATATATGATGCGTGCGCAAAAGAAATTGTGTACTGTGTGGATAAACTTCTAGAAATGATATAAAGGAAGTGGATATATGATAGTAATAGGTTCAGATCATACAGGAATAGAACTGAAAAAAAAGATAATACTACATCTTGAAGAAAGAAATATAAAAGTAAAAGATGTAAGCAACTTTGAAGATCAGTCAGGTGATGATTATCCAGATATAGCTTACTTAGTTTGTAAGAATGTATTGGATGAAAAATGTTTAGGAATAGCTATATGTGGAACAGGCATAGGAATATCTATTGCATGTAATAAAGTAAATGGAATAAGAGCAGCAGTTTGCACAGATAAATATATGGCAAAAATGACAAGACAAGACAATGATGCAAATGTTTTATGCTTAGGCTCTAGATTAAATATAGAAGATGTTATGAGTATTGTAGATGAGTACATAGATACAGAGTTTGCAGGAGGCAGACATCAAAGAAGAATAGACAAAATATCTTTAATCGAAAAGAGTCAAAAGGATGGTGTAGAATATGACAATAGTTTATAGTGTTACTGTTATAGCTTTTGTGTGTTGTCTAATACTAACACCATTTGTAATATCAATGTGTAAAAAATATGGACTAGTAGATGTACCAAAGGATAGTAGAAGAGTACATTCTAAGCCAATGCCAAGATGTGGAGGAATTGCAATATTTACATCTTCAATGGTAGCTCTTTTGTTTTATTACTTAGTAACAAAAGATGTTCCATCAATAGCGTTTAATATTCAATTTGTTGGATATTTAATAGGTGCAATACTAATATTTGCTATGGGAATAATTGATGATATATTTTCTTTAAGAGCAAAATATAAATTTATTTTTGAACTTGCATCAATACTTGTAATATATTTCTTTGGTATAAGAATAGAAAACATAGGAAATTTACAGCTTGGATATTTTTCTTTACCTGTAACATTCTTATGGGTTATTACAGTACAAAATGCAATGAATTTAATTGATGGACTAGATGGACTAGCAGCCGGAATAACATCAATATCAGCATTATCTTTGCTAATGTTATTTATATCAACATCAGCAAGTCTAGAAGCAATAATAATAACTGCTGCAATAGTAGGAGCAGGAACAGGATTTTTACCATATAACTTTAATCCTGCAAAAACATTTATGGGAGATTGTAGTTCTAATTTCTTAGGATTTACAATGGCAACTGTTACAATATTAGGATTTTCAAGAGGATATACAGCAGTTGAATATTTATCACCAGTATTAATTTTAGGTGTACCAATATTTGATACATTATTTGCAATGGTTAGAAGAGCAGTAAAAAGAAAACCATTATTTGCAGCAGATGGAGGACATATACATCATAGATTAATTAAAGCAGGATTTACACAACGTCAAGCTGTACTTATTCTTTATACAGTAACAAGTACTCTATGTATAATTGCTGTATCTTTAATTACACAGGATGTATGGAAATTAGCTTTACTTGTTTGTATGTCTACAATATTTATTTCTTTGTGGGTAGCAAGTATGATTAAAACAAGAGATTTAAAAGGTGATGAAACAGTAAACAATAATTTTAAGGTAAATAATCCTTAAATTATTTAATATAATATGTAATGAAGGGAGATAATATATAATGAAAGATGAGTTATTACAAGATTTAAAAGAGGCTATGAAAAATAAGGATACTTTAAGAAAAGATACTATTACTATGCTCAGAGCAGCAATACTTCAAGTAGAAAAAGACTCTCAAAAAACATTAACAGATGATGAGATTTGTGCTATTGTAGCAAAAGAAGTTAAAAAGAGAAAAGAATCAGTTAAAGAGTATGAAGATGCTGGAAGACAAGATATTGCAGATAGTTTAAAACAAGAAGTTGAAATATTATCTAAGTATTTACCAGAACAATTATCTCAAGAAGAAATAGTAAAATTAGTTGAAGATGCTATAAAAGAATCAGGAGCAGCTTCACCAAGAGATATGGGTAAAGTAATGTCAATATTAAGACCAAAAACTGCTGGAAAAGCAGATGGAAAATTAGTAAGTGATATTGTAAAAGAAAAACTTGCTAATATTTAAAGTAGATGAGCCAAGTTAAAGCTTGGCTCATTTATTTAGAAAGAGAGGATATAATGAATATATATAAAGTAAATAATTCAAAGTTTAAAAGTATATATATTTCATACAACTTTAGTATGGAAGTAAAAGACAAAAGAGTTTTTTCCATTAATTCTGTTTTAGGATCACTTATGGCAAAGAGCTCATGTAATTATAAAAATCAAAAAGAAATAGAAAGATACTTAAACTCACTTTATGGAACAACTTATGATGTAAACATAGAAAAGTATGGTGACCTATATAATCTAGAGTTTAGAATGGAATACATTAATAAAAAGTTTTTACCAAATAAAGAAGAATTACTAAGTAAAGTTCTAGAGTTTTTACATGAGATGATATATTGTCCTTGTGATTGGCAAGAAGACAACATTCAAAGAGAAAAAGAGTTTATTTTAGAGAGAATAAACGAAAGAAAAGATGAAAAATTAAGATATGGTATTCAACGTGCTGAAGAGCTTTTGTGTGAAGGTGAACCTTTTGGTACATATTTATATGGTGAAGCAGAAGAAGTACAAAATATAACAAAAGAAGATTTAGAAAAAGCATATAAGGATATAATAAATAGCTGTGTTACTGTTATAGTTTCAGGAAATTTAGAAGGATATGAAAATATAGAACAAGAAATAGAAAAAGTATTTGCAAATGAAGTTAAGTGCAATAAAAATGTTAGTGAGTTACTATACAATGTTAAAAAAAGCAAAACTTCAGAAGATACTGTTATAGAGTATCAAGACACAGTACAAAGTGTATTATCAATTGGACTTACTATAGAAGATTTTAAACCTGAAGATTTTTATGCATTTAATTTATATAATGCAATTTTAGGAACAACACCTTCTTCAAAATTATTCCAAAATGTTAGAGAAAAAGCATCTCTTGCATATACAGTTAGATCAAGATACTATAGATTTAAAGATATTATTGTAATATATGCTGGTATAAATAAAGAAAATTATGAAAAAGCTTTAGACTTAATAAAGCAACAAGTATCAGATATGAAAGATGGAAAAATTTCTGAAGAGGAATTTAGTAGCGCTAAAGATAGTTTAATGGCAGACCTATTAGATTGGGAAGATTCTAAAATAGCTATGGCAAAGATGAAAATGGCAAATCTTATAGGATTTAAAAGAGCAGATGTAACTATAGATGAGATGAGAGATAAAATGTCAAAGATAACATTAGAAGACGTAGTAAGAGCCGCAAATAAAGTAAATATTAAAAAGGTATTTGTTTTAGGAGGTGTTGAAAATGCGTAAGATTTCAGTAGAAAATTCAGAAGAGCTAAATGAGAGTACATTTTCTACAGTTCTAGATAATGGACTAAGCGTATATATTTGTAAAAAAAGTGGATTTGGAAAGAAAATAGGACTTTTTGGAACAAAGTATGGATCAGTAATAAATGATTTTGTAGATATAACTACAGGAAAAAGAATGAAAGTACCAGATGGAATAGCACACTTTTTAGAGCATAAGCTTTTTGAAAAAGAAGGAGCAAATGCACTAGATTTATTCTCTAAGATGGGAGTATCATCAAATGCATATACTTCATTTGATCAAACAGTATATTTCTTTGAGACAAATGAAAAGTTTGAAGAGTCAATAGCAATGTTAGTTAAGCTAATAAAGGAACCATATTTCACAGATGAAAATGTTCAAAAAGAACAAGGTATTATTGGTCAAGAAATTAGTATGTATGATGATGATTCTAATTTTATGGTATATTTTAATGCATTAAGAGCAATGTATCAAAAAAATCCTGTTAGAATAGATATAGCTGGAACTATTGAATCTATTTCACATATAACAAAAGAGCTATTATATACTTGTTATAATACTTTCTATAGCCCACAAAATATGTTCTTTGTGGTTGTTGGAGACGTAGATGTAGATGAAACTATTAAAATAATAGAAGATAATATTAAAAAATATGATAATAATGTTCCTTCAACTAAAATTGAAAAGTTCATAGAAGAAGAACCCAAACAAATAGCACAAAAAGAGATATCACAAAAAATGGATATATATTTACCACAAATTTGTATTGGATATAAATTAGGATTAGTACCAGGAAGAGAAGTAGTAAAAAATGAAATACTAGTAAATATTATTTCAGATATGTATTTTTCAAAGCAATCAGATTTCTTTGAAAAAGAATATAATTTAGGCAGAGTTAATGGTTCTATAGATATGCAGTATGAAGGAAGCGAATACTTCTCACACGTTATTATTTCAACAACTAGTACACAATTAGAAGAAGTAGAAAAAGATATTGTTGAATATATTGAAAAAATAAAACAAGAAGATGTAGATAAAGAGCTTTTTGAAACAATAAGAAGAAAGAAAATTGGCGAAGCGATTTTAGAGTCAGATAGTTTAAGTATAAGCTATAGAAGAGTAATAGATTCTGTTTTAAATAACACAAATGTATATTTAGATATGGATATATTAAATGAATTAACAGCAGAAGATGTTAAAGAGTTCTTAAAACAATTAAATGAAGATAATAGAGTAACTTCAAAAATATTATCAAAATAAGTAATATAACAACGTTAAATTAATAATATAAAGCACTATACATACACTATTTATGTAAGGTATACCAAGTGTTTTGTCGAAACTTGCGATGAGTTGCAAGGCAAAAACTATTGACTATTTTGTAGACAAATGGTATAAATACTACAATAAATAGAGGAGAATGTATGATATTAGAGAAAATTGAAGAATTAAAGCAAAAACTTGATAAGGAGATTGAAATGGGATGTCCTTATTCAAAAATACTAGAAACTAGTAGAGATATTGATATGCTTTTAGCAGAGTATTATTTAAAAGATATTAAGAATATCACTTAAATTTACGTTTAATAAAATTAATCCAAGGATTATTATTAAAGCATAATTTTTATCTGATTCTAGAAATAGCAGTATTATTAATCCAATAATTATTAGGTCATCAATTTCTAAAGATATTCCTAAGATATTAATTGACCTAGTGTTTTCAGCAGTACAGTTTTGGCTAGTATTAGCCGTATTTTGTACTGGCTGTTTAAAATCTTGAAAAGGTATTGTTTCACTTTTAGGTGATTCAGTATCTTTTTTTTCGTTATTTGAAACAGGTTGGACAAAATTATTATAATTGTTTCTTTTATAGTTATAATTAATATTATATGGATAATAATTTGGATAAAACATATCAATCACTGCCTTTATTTTTAAAAGATTCTAATATAGATATGACACTTAATATTGTCATATAATCTCCAATTTTTTCTTGTCTAGATTTTCTAAGAAATGGTTTTAATGATAGTAATAAATCTTTTTGAGGTGTATTAGATTTCATGGCTCCCATTATTTGCTGTATTTTAATAAATATAGATGGATCAAAAGAACTAGAAGCATTATTAGTTTCAGTATCATTAGATGAAGATGTCTGTTCTTGTGATGATTCATTAGATGAGTTTAATGTGTTTAGTAGTGATGAAACATTATTATTTGAATCACCACTTCCATTTACACTTGAACCCATCTTATCTTGGATGCTTTGAATTAAATTATTTAAAGCATCTTTATTTTCTTCGTTCATGATTATTTCTTTGGATTAATTCCAAACATTTTGGCTAAATTATTTAAATCATCACTTGACATATTTTGAACCATTTTTGTAACTTGTTCAATTTTTTCTTTATCTAAAGAACCTAATACTCCCATTAATTTTTTGTTTAATTCATTATTATCATTCATAATATCATCTCCTATATAGTTAAATTATATGCAGTAAAAATATCTTTGTGATTATATGTGTCGAAACTTGCGACGAAAAAAGTCAAAAAATGTATTGACTGTTAGTAATCAAAGTGGTATAAGATTATACGTGAAATGGAGTGATGCAATATAAAGTATGAAAGTATAAATAAATTATTTAATCTTATAGATATAACGGACTCATATATATTAGTAAAAAACAAAGAAAAAACTAAAAAAATATATGTTTATGAAATCGAGCCTGTTACATTTTTAAATTTCTCAATGAATGTTCAATCTAACATTTTAAACTTATATAACGAATTTCTTCGTGAACTTAATTTTGAATTTCAAATTTTTATTTCAAACAAAAAAATCAATGTTGAAAATTATATTAAAAATCTTAGTAAATTAATAGAAAAAAGTGATAAAAAAGCATATGTGGATTTAATGAATAATTATTTGCTTAGTATATCTAAAGAATTAGAAAATGAGATGATCTATACAACAAAATATTATATAGTAATATCTTTTGAAAGAGAGAGTGTTTATGATATATCTCAAATAGATAATATAATACAAAAGCTAGACAATGTTGGGTGCAATACTAAAAGAATAAGCAAAAAAGCTGAACTAAAGAAACTGCTATATGAAAGCCTAAATAAGGAGATATTAATATAGAAGAAATAGACATGTTACCAGATATTGTAGATAGTACTAGCTTTAGATATGTACAAGTAGATAATAAATATATTGCAAGTATGACAATAAAGATGTTACCGGAAAATATATACTTTTTAGATGTGGTAAAAGAATTGCCATATAATATAAACTATGATCTTTCTATGTATATAAACAAGATAGATCCAGTAAAAGCAATAAATGATATTACTTTTAATTTAGGCAATATACAAGGAGAATTAGAAAGCATAAATAAAAATCAAAGAAACATCGATATAGTAAACAAAACTAAAGAAGATACAATGCTATTAAGAAGAAAAATACAAGTTGAAAATCAAGAATTATATATTTTATCACTAATTATTACTTTTTATTCAGTAGATTTAAATCAATTAAATAAAACAATTTCATCAGTAAAATCAAAATTTTATTCTAAAAATATTATTATCGAAATAATGAATTTCAGACATTTAGAATGCTATGTTTCAAATTTACCAATTTATTTAAAAAATGAAAAATATCTAAATAATGTATATATAACAACATCAGCTTTAGCAAATATATTTCCTTTTTATACAGATACTTTTATGGATAATAGAGGAGTAATTGTAGGGTATACTCCAGAAAATAAGATGTGTATGTTAGATATTTTTAGCAATAAATATGAAAATGCAAATATGTGTATTTTTGGATGTAGTGGAAGTGGAAAATCATTTTTTATCAAATTATTTATTATCAGAAATTTCTTTATGAAAAAAAGGCAAATCGTTTTAGATATAGAATCAGAATATGATAGGTTATCTAGAAATTTAAATGCTCAAGTTCTTTTTAAAGATACATATTTTAATATATTGCAAATATTTCCAGATGATGTAAAAAGTGAACATTTTCTAGAGGATAAAGTGGATAATGTAGTCCGTTTTATATTAGAATTTTGTGAAATAAGCAAAGTATATTTGAAAGACAAACTCTTTGAAGTATATCACAAATATGATATAGAAGATAATGTGGATTCTTTGCTTGAAGAAGAAAATGAAAATGATATATATACAGAAAAAACATTTAGAAAAAACGAAAAATTTCCTTGTTTAATAGATTTAGTAGAATCTTTTGAAGAATGCAAAGATAAAGAAATATTAAGTAATGCAATAAAAAATGAACTTAGATTTTTTGCACAAAAAACAAATATAGAAATCGATTCAAAGTTATTTGTATTAGATTTAAAAGAGATAATTAGATACCCTAGACTTATCGAGCATATTTTAAACTATATATTAAACAATATGCTTGGAAAAGTAGAAACAATAGTGTATATGGATGAGCTGTGGAAATATTCTACAGATGAAAGTATGCTAAATATTGTATTTAATATGTATAAAACTATACGAAAGAGAAATGCTTCAATTATATCTATTACACAAGATATATCAGATTTTTTTGAGTATAAAAATGGAGCTTATGCTAGCAGTATTTTAAATAATTCTTGTTTTAAAGTGTTCTTTAAGACTAATTTTACTACACAGATAGAAAAAATAGAAGAATTTGATATAGATAAAAGTGATGTTTCAACTTTAAAAAAAGGTGAGGCAGTATTTATAGTAAATGGAAATAAAGTTAAGTTAAAAATTAAATCAAATGAATTTGAAAGAGATGTTATAAATGAGAATGATTTTGGGAATAAACAATAAAAATATAGAAAATAAAATAGCAAATAATTATTATTGCAAATATGAGATACATATAGTCAAATACAGTGAACAAATAATTGAAAAAGTGCAATTTGAAAAAGAAGCGGTTATTATTGTAAAAAGTGAAATAAAAGGAAAAATTAGTTTTGAAGAAATGATATGTATGCTGAAAAAATTAAATATAAAGCTACATGTTATAGTAATTGTAAAAGAACTAAGCCAAAAGCTAAAGGAATTTTTATTTGCTAAAGAGATATTTAGCGTTATAGAAGGAAATAAATTTGAATTAGACAATCTAATATATTTAATAGAAAATCCACAAAAAATAATATATAAGAATAAATTAGATACACCTAAAAGTAATGTTATTGTAGTTGTTGGAGGACATGCATCAGGAAAAACAACAGCTACTATGTTAATAGCCAAAAGTATTGCAAAAGATAAGAACAAAAAGGTTCTTGTTTTAGACTTAGATTTTATATATCCAACCGTAGATTTGTACTTAGGTACTAAGAACTATTCACTAGTAGATTATATAGATGATTTAAAAGAAGGAAAAATAAGAAATATAGAAAATTATGAAACTAAAGATGAAAAATACAACAATTTAAAATATATAGTTAATGCTAAAAGTATGTGTGTACCAGACGGTGAAACTATAGTTAGAATTATTGAAAATTTAAAGCAGTATTATGATTATATTGTTGTAGATACATCAACTATAATGCTAAAAAAGATATATACAATATCGGACAATCAAAACTATAATGTTGTGAGAATTGTAGAGCCAGGAAAAAGAGCAATAAAAGAGTATATTTTAGATAATAACTATATAGATAAAAAAAGTATAAATAATTCTATATTTTTGTGTAATAAGTGTAAGAGTTTAAAAAGGAGCAAGTATGAATATGGAATGAATTTAAAAAATTATATAAGATTTAGTTATTTTTTTGATATGAACATTAAAGAAAAGTATAAGTTTAAATATAACTTTAATAATATGTTGAAAAAGATAGGCTGTAAAAATATAGGAAAACTAAGACAAAAAATAATAAATAAAATTTTAGAAGTTGAGGAGGAATAAAAAATGAATGAAAGTTTAAACTTCGAAGAACAAGAAATAGAAAAAAATAAAGAAAAATTAAAGGAAATACTATTAAGAATAATAAATAAAGGGTCTAACTATGTAATAAGAGGAATGCCTATAAATAACCATATTAAAGAGATTTTAATAAATACAAAAGAAGCGCTAAAAGAAGAGGATTTTAATAATGTAATAAAAATAGCAATAACTAGTAGTATAAAAGAAGGACTAGAAATTTTAGGCAAAGATTCAAAAGAATTAAATGGAATAGAAAATATAACAGATGTAGCTTTTAATGGAGGACTAGTAAAATCATTAAATTTAGGAGTAGATATGGTTGAGAATATGAAGAAATATGGTAATTTGTTTTATAATTATATAGAAGATTTCTTTGAATCATTAAAAGGCTACATAGCAGGAAAAGACTTTAAAAAGCGAGTATATGAGTATATAGGAAAATGTCTAGATAATGTAGAATCTTTTAAAGATATTTGTAGTGAATGGTATGACGCATATGATGAGTTTGATATAAAAGGAATAAAGGAAATAGCAGGTAAACTTAAGAAGATGAAAAATAATATTTCTTTTGATAATGCTTGCTTAAATGAAAATGCATTAATACAAAATGCTACAGAATTGATATCTAGAAATAACCAAAAATTAACACCCGTTCAATTTGATATTTGTGCAAATATCGAGAAAATTTGATAATAATATTTAAAAAACATAAAAAATATTGTATAATTACCATGTAAGGACAGGTGAGTTAAATGAATTTTTATGATAATATCTATAACTTAGTAGCTTCTTTTAAGAAAACAGAAAA
>ERZ869979.638-NODE-638-length-10688-cov-5.253416_pt1 | contig 10688 bp, 9 predicted proteins | sample MGYA00521269_ERZ869979 | MGnify/ENA primary metagenome ERZ869979 (study PRJEB32232, sample SAMN07284974) | human gut metagenome | biome: human-associated habitat; material: feces | host: Homo sapiens | place: Tanzania | collected 2014-04-05 ... | reverse complement strand
CTTAATTTGTACTTTTAAATTTATCTTTTTATTACTTTTTTAACTATTTTCTTACATTTATTAATTACCTTATTTAAAACATTAGGATTTTTTATATATTCATTTGTAGCTTCTGTTATGGATTTTTCTTCTATTTGATCGAAAAACTTTTCTCTACAAGTATGAGGTGGAAGGTGTTTTAAAATAGAAGGATTTCCTTTTATAGCCTTATTTAAATCACATTGCTTTAAAAATACATCTTCTGAAATAGCATTTAGTAATTCATTACCTTTTTCTGTATGTACCAATACTAAAGAAGTACCTTTATTATCTTTATTTAATTCTGGGTAACAACTATCTACTCCCCAAAAATCTCCTAAAGTAAAATCTGCATATCTTGGTAATTTAGCAAATTTACATGTAGGACAAGATTCTCTTAAATCAATATCATGTAAAAAAGCTTTCATATAAGGATTAGCTCCTGAATTAATTGTATATTTTTTACCATTTTCAAAAGAAGCAGAAAAGCTATATCCTTGCCAACCAGATACTTTATCTCTAAAGTTAATTGCTGTAATTTTAGAATTGTTTTCTTTTTCCAATTCTTCTTTATATTTTTCAAAAACTTTTGGTGATGGAACGCCATGACAAACTATATCTAATGTGTATAAATTATCATATTCTTTTCCAAGATAAGCATTCAATCCTGATACTTGACATGGTGTACCTGAAAACAATACATATCTACCTTCATTTAAATATTTACGAATCTTCTTAAAACAGTCCTGCATATCACTTTGAACATACTTTGAACCATTAATTTTTTTCAAATCTTCTTCATTATCTACTATTGTATGTACAACATTTAAAGAGTCATCATATATAGCCCCACATACTACACCATTTTTTTCAAATATATATTTAGCAATAGCAGTAAATATTCCTCCTGAAGTAGATGTATTCTTTACATTATTATCTTTTATCCAGCCACCATAAGCTATTGTTTTATCTAAAAGCTTTTTATCTGTATATTCTTTGTTATATGGGCAGACTTTTTCACATAGTCCACATTCGATACATAATTCCTTATTTACTTGTGGATATTTAAATCCACATTTATCTTCTACCATTTCTATAGCTTGCTTAGGGCAAGCATTTGCACATGCACCACAACCGCAACATTTAGACTTATCTGTTATATTTATCATATAAATTATCCCCTTATCTTTGAAACTATTTTCATAATAGGTTTTTTAACTAAATTCTTTTCATAATCATTCATTGCAAAAAGTAACATTGCTATGCAATAAACTAATGCATAAATTAGTATCTTTAAACCTAATATTACAATACTGCTTGATACAATAACCTTATTTAATACTACTCCAAATATAACTACAAAAACTATTGGTATAGACATTTTTAGAATGTTTTTCCAAAACTCTATCATATTTATTCCTACTTTTTTATGATAATATATATTAAGTATTATTCCTTGTCCTAATATCAAAGATATTGATGTTCCAATTGCTGCTCCAACACCGCTATACATTTTAGATAAAGGTATACTAATTGCAACATTTAAAATTGATATTCCTAAAAATATCATAGTTCTATATTTATATAAATTTTTAGCTTGTAATATGCTCAAACCTATATTTTGAATTAGTGGAATTGTAATTGGTATCATAAGTATACAAGCAATTATATATGCACTTTCATATCCGGCACCAGCCCACCAATTAATAAATGCTTGACCAAACAATACAAACCCAGTTATTATTAATGCCATAAGTATATATTGAACTCTACCTGTCTTTATAAAGATTTCTGTAAATTCTTTATCTGATGCTTTATTATCTTCCATTTTTGTAACTTTAGGAAGCATAACTCCACTTATTGCTGTTGAAAAGTTCATATACATTGTATTTAACTGTCCTGCAACCGAATATATTGCTGTAGCAACAGTTCCTGCTACAGATCCAAGGATAAATTGATCCAAACTCCAATTAACTTTATCTATTATTTGATTTAAGAATATAAATACTGAATATTTACATATCTCTTTTAACAAAACAAAGTCAAATCCATTGAATTTTAATTTAACATTTAATTTCTTAATACATACTATTGTATTTAGTAATAAACAAATTATATTAGTCACAGTTAAAACAACAACCATAGCTATTGCTTTATATCCCATATATAATAATGGAATCATCATCATAGGCTGTAATAATATTTGTAAAATCTTTATACATTTACTAACAACAAATTTTTCATGAGCTGTAATAATATTTCCAAAAATACTAAGTGGAAATGTTATAGCTAAATTAAATGTTAAAATTAACATCATTGTTTTTGCTTCTGAAATTTCCATTGGTGTCATAGAATTTCCAAATAATAAATTAACATTCAAATATAAAACAAATCCTACAATTGCTGCCACTACTCCAATAATACAATAGATTACAAAAAACATACCATGTAATTTATCTTGTTTTTCTTTATCATTTTGATTAATATATCTAGCTGTATATATTATTATTGCATTACCAAATCCCATATCCATTACTGTTAAGTAATTCATAACTGAATAAACAATTGAATATAGTCCATATTCAGCTTGTCCTAATTTTCTTATTAAAAAAGGAGTATATACTAATCCTACTATCATATTTAGGGCTATAACTGCATAAGACAATAAAGCACCTATCTTTCTTTGATTACTTTTCATCTTTTTCTTCCTCGATATCTAAAGCCTTTTTTAGAAAGTTTAGAGATCTTTCTCTTTCTTCATCAAGTATTTTATATGCCTCTGTATAATCCTGGTTTAAATTTTCAGGTGTAATATTATTGTTATTATATTCTCTATTTTTCAAATTAAATTTTGATATTAGAGTTTCTATTCTAGAATTCATTGAAACAATATTGTCCTCTCTGTTAAATACAACAAAAGGTCTATTATATAAAATAGCAAAAACACTTGAATGGAATGAATCTGTACATATTAAGAAAGCATTTTTTTCTAAATATAAGAATTCACTTGGTCCAGTACAATAAAAAGGACTATTTTTATCTAATATATTTATAATTTCACATCCGTTTTCATCTGCTATTTTTTGTATTTCTTTTTTTCTTGCTTCAGATAATTCTCCTAAGAAATAGTTTAAGATATATTTATTTGTTTTTAATTGTTCAGGTTTTCTTGCCACCTTGTCCCAATCTTCAGGGCTCAAAAGCATAGTAGGATCTACTAGTACTTCAACATCTTTTCTACCAGTTAAATTTTCTACAATTTTTTTACCTGCATCTTCACGAACAGAAATTGCTTTAAAGTTATTTAATGCCTTTTGAGTTTTATTTTTATATTGCTCTGGTAACTCACTTACACCAAAACTAGCTGAAAAAGATATTCTTTTTTCATTTGGTGCAAATTCCAACAAATCTACTTCCCTTAATCTTCCAAAATTAGGATTCCATACTTGATCACTTCCTGTTAAAAAATAATCAAAATTATCACTTTTGGAAAAAATATTAAATTTCTTAGAAGAAAAATCTATATTTTTATTAAACTGTTCAAAACATTTTCTTCTCTCTTCAATCTCACTATATGAATCCTTATTTAAAAAGCTCTTTAACTTTCTTAGTAAATATTTATCCTTAGTGTTAGTAGCTGGTACGTTCTTTAAAGTGGTAGGATCAGCTCCTAATTTTTTTATTACTTCTTGCACAGCATAATTTTGCAACCTGTTTCCATAATTATTATGATCATTTATAGTTATAATACCAATTTTTTTCATTTTTATCCTCCTTTAATCATAAAAATTTAATTTAATATTTTTTATATTCTTGCCTTTTCTAAATAAACTAGGGAAATACTTTATAAATTCAAATTTTAATACTTCTTTGATACTTTTTTTACTCAAAATCATTTTTTCTTTTGATATAATTTCTCTGTTTACTTCATGCTTATCTGAAATAAATTTTTTTAATTTATAATAACTTAACAAATAATTAAACTGTAATGATTCAACTATTTTTTCATCATCACTATATTTATCCATCAATATCTCATATGCTTTTAATAAACTAATATTTTTACTACTATTAAAATCATTTGATATACTACTCTTTCTTATTCTATAATGATATAAAGGCTCTCTAACATAGTTTAGTGAATTTATATATTTAATATATTCTATAACAAATATTAGGTCTTCACAGTAAGATATTTCTTTGCTAAATTTCAAGTTTTCATTTCTTATTATATTTGCATTAAATATTTTATTCCATAAATATCCACCAATAAACTTATTAACAATTATCTCTTTCTTGATATCTATATTTTTTTGTAAATTTAGTTCTATTTTTTGCTCCTTATCTTGATAGGACTTAAAATAATCAAAGAATATAATATCATAATTATTTTCATCTCCTACTGTTTTCATTAGCAAATCTTTTTCGCACCAATCATCAGAATCCACAAAAAGTATATATTCTCCTGTACTTTTAGATATGCCAACATTTCTAGCTGATGAAACACCACCATTTTCCTTATTTATAAGATTAAATCTTTCATCACTTAAAAACTCTTTACAAATATTTTCACTATTATCTGTAGAACCATCATTAATCATTAATACTTCAATATTTTTATATGTTTGATTCTTTATACTTACTAAGCATTCTTTTAAATATTTTTCTGCATTATATATAGGAATAATTATTGATACTTTTTTCATTTTGCCTCCTATCAGTTTACTCTATATTCTTACTAAAATCTTGAGTCTTTTTATATGATATACAACCTATTATTAAAAACGCTAATATCCAGTTAAAAGAATTTGATAAAGAATGGGATGTTAACAAATTCAAAAACTGAAACATCATATATACAAATGTATAAACCTTATTTCCAGCACAGTTCCAATATCCATTAACAAACACCACTAATCCTATTATTGTTGTTTCTAAATATATGCTAATTAAATCCATTTCTAAACCTTTTCCAAGTATATTTGCGATAGAACCAAATCCAGAACTTAAAAAATTCATATTTAATAACTTCTGTAAAAAATCACTTCTTCCCATTGTCATGGAAGATTGACTTTCTCCAAATATCTTTTGAAAAAGACTACTTGCTTGGGGTTCTAGTAACCATAAATATATCAATGTCAATAAAATAAAAACTACTTTTATAGTATTTTTATACTTTCTTTTTAAATCCTTGTTTACATCAATAAATCTAGGTAAAAATAATAATAGTAGTGCAAATATTACCGCCATTCTTTTAAATGTTAAAATAGCAAATATTAAACTCAAATATTTGAACACTTTATTATCTCTATAGTACATAAAAAAAGCACACATGGCTATAGAAGTTCCCGCCGAAAAATTCGATTCAAATGGTGAATAAGAATGTATAAAATCTATCTTTAAAATATTGTTTATATTAAATTTATCTATTCCTATTTCTAAAATATAACCTGCAAAAGATAAAATTAAAGCACCACACATACATTTATATATATCTTTAAAATCCATTATATTTAGTAATAAATAAACATATACAATAGGTAAAATCAATTTAATTGTTTTTTCTATAAAGCTAGAGTAAAATTTCCCACTAATAACAATCATTATTAAGGATATAGTAACTATTGTTGCCACGACAACTATGACATTCAATAGCTCTTTACTATATATTCTTTTTTCCTTTTTATATTTTAATTGTAATATTCCAAATATAATTGCTATTCCCAATATAATATATTTCACATTGATAAGAAAGTTAGATTCAATACCTCTTGAAATATATATAGCGTCTGTAAAACTTCTAAAAGCATACATTAATATAAATAACGCAATATTTGTTAAATTTATTATACTCATTTTCGATTTCAAATTGATATCACCATCTTTCTCCTATTTCTTTATTTCTCTTATAATTGTTTACTTTTCTTTTTATTCTAAATTTAAAATACCACAAAGTCTTAAAATTTATTTTGTAAAACATTTTTTTTGTTGGGGTCTGAATATTAAAAAATCCTTTAGGAGTTATCATAAAATCATCAGTTATATTATCAAAAATCTTCAGATTTTTCTTTTGCTGTAAATGAACATATGCTACTTCTCTCTCAAAATTCTTATCATCAAAATTTTCCAAAAGCAACTTATTGTTTTGGTACTTAAAATAATAATGTTTTTCTTTTTGATAATAGTTAGGATAAAAATTGTTATATTTAATATCTAAATCAGCATATTCTTTCCTATTGGTATAAATTTTTAAGCCTTTTTGTTCTAAAACTCCATTTATTCCTTTATGTTCTTCGTCATAAGTTTCGTCAAATACAAAAATATACTCACTATTTAATATATCTGCATAATTTTTGTTCATATATTCAAAATCTCTAAAAGCTTCTCTAGTTTCTCTAGTATTCTTCAATATAGATAAATGACCTAAATCATATATTTTAGAAAATTCTTCTGTTTTTTTACTGTTTAAATACTTAGATAAATCTCCAAAAATAACATCTAAATCGCAAAATCCCCAATATTCATACTCATGTATATATGATTCAAATATATAACCATATGTTGGTTTATAATCACATAGCTTATAAACACTTTTTATATCTGTACCTATTTTTTCTTTTATTATTTTTTTTATATCTTCAAAGCTCATATTTATAAATTTAATATTTTTAAAATCTCCATATATGTTTTTGATATTTGTAAATATATACCAATCAATAAACCCATTTGCTTCCATAGACTTAAATGTAAGCTCTATATTTGATGGAAACTTTCCAAAATATGGACATATCATAGCTATTCTCTTCATATCATCTCTAAGTAGTTTTTACTACTTTCTCCTTTCAATTGCTTAATTTAACATCTTATCTTGAATTTTATTCCACATCTTACAACATACATTATCAATACTGTTTAATATTTTCTTATTCCAAAATATTTTATTCACTACCAATTTAAACATTTTATCAATTATAATTCCAATAAGAAATATTATTATGCTTACCGTAAAAGTATAAATTATAAGTTTAATGCTAGATTCTCCAACAAGACTATTAAAGTCAATTGTTTTCCAAATAATGTTTCTTAAGTAAGGATTTTCATGTAATATGTATACAGCAAATGTAGAAGAAGATAAAAACCTCACTACTTTCACATTAGCCTTTTTAATTTTCAAGTTTAAAAAAGCTTTAAACAAAAAGATACTTGTTAAGAATGGAAATATTGAGTTATAAACACTATCAAATATAGATGCTCCCTGTAAAAAAATATTTTTCTTTGTTAAAAAATATATTATCCAAAAAGGAATTCTTGATGCTAATGACAAGAGTACCAAAATACCATAATTTATAAAATTTTTATATGAATAATCTTTTTGATAATACTTCTGAAAATAAATTCCCCAAAAATATAAATATACAAACCAAACTATTCCAGTAGCGCCACCAAAATTAAGATTATCACAAAAGAAAAATAAATTGTAATACAGTACAAACAATAAAAATCCGATCAACAAAATTGTTTTATGCTCTGTTTTATTTATCTTTTCACTTATAAATCTTATTATGGGTGAAATTATATAGGTACCAACATAACAAGTAACAAACCAATACTGTCTAGTTAATGTTGGTAAAAACGAATATATTAATCCTTTAAAAGAAAAACTTATTTGTTTTGTTACTAACATCAATACGTATATTAATATGGAATATAAAAACACTTCTGATATTATTTTATACAATTTTGAAGCCTTAAATTTAGAATTAATACAAAAATATCCACTAATCAATATATAGCAATTAACTGCTACATTACATATAGTATGAATAATAGTACTGCTGATGTTAAAAGCTGATATAGTATTACTTTTGGGTATTACATTACTATATGTAAAAAAATGTAGAATAATAATCATAATCATAGAAATTATTCTAAGTAACTCTATTGAAATATTCCATTTTTTACTTTCTTCTTTCATATAATATCTTTTCCTTTCATTAATTACTTTGGTACAATTTCTTTGTTTCTTCTACAACATTATCCCAATCAAATCTTTTTGCAATATAACTTTGAATCTCTGATTTTCTATCAATTGAATTTTCTATAATTTGATTCAATTTTTCTTTCAAATCATTAACATCACTCTTTTTAAATGTACTTCCATATTTTCCACATACTTGTGTATTTTCTTCTATATCACTTACCAAACAATTTTTTCCATAGCTCATTGCTTCTAGCAAGCTTATAGGCATTCCTTCAACATCACTTGGTAAACAGTATAAAAAGCAATTACTATATAATTCTTCAAGTTCATCTCCTTGAACAAATCCAGTCATAATTATATTAGGATTTCCTTTTACTTTCTCACGAATTTCATTGTAATATTCATTGGTATGACTAGCGCCACCTGCAATAACTAATTTTTTATCTGTATTTAGCTGATTATATGCATCAATCAAATAATGTAATCCTTTTTCTGGTACAATCCTTGCCAAAAATAATATATAATCGTTTTTACTCAATCCATATTTTTCATTAATAAACTTTGCTTCTTTTAATTTTGGTATATTAACTCCATTTGGTATAAAATGTGTATCTCTATTGTATGTATCCTTAAAATATTTTTTTACTCCTTCTGACAAAACAATTATTTCATCGGCATACTTTACAGCTAATTTTTCTCCAAATTTTATATACTTAGTTGCAAATCCGCCCCATTTTGCTCTTTGCCAATCTAATCCATGAATAGTTACTACAATTCTCTTTTTGAAAAAATGAGGAATCCATAACATTGCACAAGACCCTTCAGCGTGATAATGCAAACAATCATACTTTCCAAATATTGCTCTTATACTAGCAAAAAAAGAATATATTAACGCATCTAAACCTTTTTTATTAATTGTAGGAATTGTTATTATTTTAACTCCTTTATATTCTTTTATCTTTTTTGTTTTTATATTTTTATCTGAAACATTATTTCCTTTTCTGTTGTAAACATCTACAGAATAACCACACTTAACTAATCTAGTAGAAAGCTCTTCAACAACAATTTCAACTCCACCTTCTCTTGATGGGATTCTTTTATGTCCAATCATTGCTATTTTCATACTATTTTTTCCTCTCTTGTATTACATTTTTGTATATATCTAATACTTTTTCACAGTATTCATCTAAAGAAATCATATTCTTTCTTTTTTCTATGCAATTTTTTGACATAAGAGATAATAACTTTTCATCACTGTTTAAGTTTTGTATAGCACTCTTCAATCTATCTTTATTTATATTTTCAACTAATATGCCAGTTTCGTTATCTTCAACAAGTTCCATCATACCACCATGTTTAGCTGTAATAACTGGTGTTCCTAAAGATTCTGATTCAAGTATTGATAAAGGACAATTTTCATACCAGATTGATGGATATACAGAAAATTTAGCTTTTGCTATTAATTCTTCTAAAGCTTTACCTGTTTTAAATCCAACAAACTCAACATTTTCTATTCCATTACAAATATCCTCTAATGGACCTGTCCCAGCAACTTTAAATTTGATATCTGGTAACTCTTTACAACATTCTATAAACATAGCTAGTCCCTTTTCTTCAGATAATCTACCAAAAAATAATACATAATCATCTTTATCATATTGTCCTAATTCTTTTAATTCAATAAAGTTATGAATTGCAATTGTTTTGTCTTTATATATATCAGAAGCTTTCAAAAGTTTACTTTCTAAGAAGTAACTTGGACAAATAAATCTATCTATTTTCTTATACTCATCTCTATATTTAGTATATAATATTCCTTCTATACTGCCTAATGCGCTCTTTATTTTTGAACCATGAATACAATTACCTTTTGTACAATTCCATTTGCTACCATTAATACATTTTTCACAAATTTCATTCGTATTAGGGTTGAATAATAAATGATTTGGGCAAATCATTTGATAATCATGAACAGTTTGCACAACAGGAACATTCATTTCATATGCTGCATCTATAATAGATGGTGTTAATTGAAAATTAATATTATTCATGTGTATAATGTCAGGTTTGAAATCTTCTATTACCTTTTTTAGTTTTTTCTTAGCATCTTTAGAATATATAATTTTAAATGGATATAGAACTTTTTCTATACCGGCATTGTGAAAGTCTACATTACTAGTATATTGTTCTGCATCATTTTTCATAGTATTTTTTTCATCATACATTCCAAAATATTGCACTTCATGTCCATGTGATTGTAAATATTTACCTATTTTTAAAAAATATGTTTCAGCTCCACCCTTGGGATAAAGAAACTTATTTACCATTAATATTTTCATTACTTTGCTCCATCCTTATTTATAACTACACCTACTGTTTTAGTAAGTAATTCCATATCATAAAGAAATCCTTTGTTTTCATTATATTCCATATCAAACTCTAATCTCTGTTCAAAAGTCGTATTTGATCTACCACTTACTTGCCATAAACCAGTTATGCCTGGTTTACATTCTACAATTGTATCATAATATTGTCCCATATCTTCCATCTCTCTTGGTAAATATGGTCTTGGTCCAACAAGTGACATATCTCCTTTTAAAACATTTATTAATTGAGGTAATTCATCTATACTTGTTTTTCTTAAGAATCCACCTACTTTAGAGATCGGAAGAGCACACGTCTGAACTCC
>ERZ869979.636-NODE-636-length-10696-cov-3.595254_pt1 | contig 10696 bp, 8 predicted proteins | sample MGYA00521269_ERZ869979 | MGnify/ENA primary metagenome ERZ869979 (study PRJEB32232, sample SAMN07284974) | human gut metagenome | biome: human-associated habitat; material: feces | host: Homo sapiens | place: Tanzania | collected 2014-04-05 ... | reverse complement strand
ACGGTGGACAATAACGGTGTGGTAACGATCATTGGAAGTGGCACAGCAACGCTGACCGTTTCCCTTGCAGAGAGTGCAAACTATACAGCAGATCAGAAAGAAGTCACCGTAGCTGTCGGAAAGATCGAACACAGCCTTGTGGTAGATAAGATTTCTTACAGGGTAACTTACGGAGATCCGGCATTTAAGATCACAGCGAAGGCAGGAGATAAAGAATCCGGTATCCAGTTTGCGAGTGATAATAAAGAGGTTGCCACAGTAAGCAAAGATGGAACTGTAAACATCGGAAATACAGGAACAGCGAAGATCACAGTTTCCATGGATGAGAGCCAGAATTACCTCGCAGTTTCCAGAGAAGTGATCATAACGGTCGCTCCGAAAAATATCACGGTAACTGCTGACAATAAGAATAAAATCGCCGGTAAAGCAGATCCTGTTCTTACTTATACGGCGAAAGGTCTGGTGGGAAAAGACACTTTATCAGGAATTACAGTAAAACGAAAAGCCGGTAAAAAGGTGGGAAACTATCCGATCACAGTTTCTCAGGCTTCCGGTTCTAATCCAAATTACAGGATTACTTTCAGGAAAGGTATCTTCACGATTGAGCAGGCTGATCAGTCCAAACTGAGCGGAAAGGCCGTTTATCGCCTGAAACTTCCGGTATTTTTTGCAACGGGCAAGGCACAGAAGAACAGCATTGCCGTTTCCTGGAAAAAGTATACTGGTGCAGCTGGTTATGATGTTTTCTGGCGCTACTGTGACGGAAGCATAAATTATAAAAAGGCCGGAACGGTTAAAAATGGAAAGCTTTCCATGACACATAAGAATCTGAAGTCGAACCGTGAGTATAAGTATTTTGTTGCTGCTTATAAAATGGTGAAAGGCAGAAAAATTTACATTGCCAAATCCAATGAAATGCATGTTGCCATGAAACAGGCACGTACAACAAACGCCGTTTCGATTAAAGTAAACAGGACTACGGTTATTCTGAAAGCTGGCAAAACCTTCAGGCTGAAGTGTCAGCTTACAGGTGAAAACCGAAAAAAGAAGCTGCTTTCCCATTCAAGTTCCTACCGCTATTACACTACCAGCAGCAAAATTGCAACGGTAAGCCAAAACGGAGTGATCCGGGCAAATGCGAAAGGAAGCTGCAGCATATATGTTCTTGCCAACAATGGTGTATATAAAAAAGTGACTGTAAAGGTTAAGTAAAGCAGCCGGGTATAAATTTTTTAATTTACTTATTTATAGTACTTTACTTAAAGTGGGATTCGTGTTAGAATAGCATTCGTGCGAGCAGGCCAGGTGATCGCGGCTGTACAGACGAAAGGGTACAGACGAGGAAAGTCCGGGCTTCACAGGGCAGGATGCCGGATAACGTCCGGTGGAGGTAACTCCCAGACCAGTGCAACAGAAATAAACCGCCTCCTTTGCGGGGTAAGGGTGGAAAGGCAGTGTAAGAGACTACCGCCGCTGTGGTAACAGAGCGGGCACATGTAAACTCCATTCGAAGCAAGACCGAGAAGAAAGCCATACGGCGGCCCGTCGTGCTTTCAGGTAGGTCGCTGGAGCCTTCTGGCAACGGAAGGCCTAGATAGATGATCACTCAACGACATAACCCGGCTTATCGGTCTGACTGTGTATAATAAATAAGCATATAATAAAAGCAACTGTAATTTGCGGCCAGTTTATAGATCCGCGAAATAGCAGTTGCTTTTTTGGTAAAGAACGTCAGAAACTTTATACTTTCATAGTTTGTTCTTTTTTCAGTTTCAGAATCACATCCAAAGGCAAACCTGTAGTTTCAGCAATAGAAGCATCACTGAGTTTCCCTATCAGATTTCTGGCAATCTCAAGCTGCTTTTTCTGGGAACCATTATTGAAACCGTCATTAAAGCCATCATTAAACAGCATCTGACCCAAACGTGTCATACGAATTCCCTCCTTAACATGTTCAAAATCATCATTTTCAAGAAACTTATCTGCCATGGTATAGATCATTGCCTCGATTTTCTGAAGATCTTCCGATGGAATATCTTTTGTATTTTCAGTCAGAGAAAATGCCTGAAGAAATCGTTCTTTTTGGATAAGATTGATATCTTCATAGAATTTCTTAAGGTTGAGTACAATGGACTCTGTAGGAGCAGAAGATATAACCTTCCCATCAATACCAAGATAAGGAAGCAACTCCTTAGCAAAGAACTGAGCGGCAATTTTTAAAACCGCATCCTCATGCTGAACTACAGTTGCAGAACCGATTTTATCATTTGTAATCATTTCTTTCCGTGTCATAAAAAATCCTTTCTGCAAAAAGACACAAGAAAGAAATTCCTTTCGAAAATGTAAATCTGTTTCAAACAGAATAAAATATCTAACACATAAAGTCAACAATAAAATATTTTGACATAAGACAAAGATATAAAACTGATACATTTCACTATACAATTATTACCTAAAAAACCAAACGTCGAACGAGCTAAAATAAAAACATCCATGCAACAGCCAAAAAACAGCGCCCGATCCCCGGTTCGATATTCAGGCCTTTGCAGGAGCCGTAGTATTCCTAGACTCTGAAACAGCCGAATATCGAACCGGGGACCGGACGCGTCTGTTCGTTAATACAGTTATACAGTCAAAAAAATCTATTTATTCCGTTTACCGCTATATTTCTCCTCACAATACTTACACCGGTAAACTTCCTTTTCCTCATCAGCAAGAACAAAAATCTGATCCAGTCCCTGCTCGATGGAAGTGATGCAGCGAGGATTCTTGCATTTGATCACATTCACAACCTGCTTTGGAAGTTTCAGCTCTTTTTTGGCAACGATCTTTTCGTCTTTAATAATATTTACCGTAATATTATGATCAATAAAACCAAGAATATCCAGATCCAGATCCTCGATTGGGCATTCAACCTTGATGATATCTTTTTTGCCCATTTTCTGGCTGCGGGCATTCTTGATAATGGCAACGGTACAGTCCAGTTTATCCAGTTTCAGGTCATGATAAATAGTCATAGCCTTGCCGGCTTTGATATGATCCAGAACATAACCTTCACGAAGAGCACCTACGTTTAACATGGCAGTTCCACCTCCAGTAATGTAAGAATCAGGGCCATACGGACATATACACCATACTGGGCCTGTTTGAAATAAGCGGCACGCGGATCAGAGTCCACTTCAACAGAAATCTCGTTAACACGTGGGAGCGGGTGGAGGATATACATATCCTTCGGTGCAAGCTCCATTTTCTGTTTGTCCAGAACATAGAAATCCTTCATGCGGACATAATCCTCTTCGTTGAAGAAACGTTCCTTCTGAACACGGGTCATGTACAGGATGTCCAGATCCGGAAGTGCATCCTCCAGACGTTCCTCCTCAACGAATTCCACATTGTTACGTTTCAGCACATCCTCACGGATATAGCTTGGAATACGAAGTTCCTCCGGAGAGATCAGGACAAATTTCACATTTTCATAGCGAACCAGAGCTTCGATCAGAGAATGAACAGTACGTCCGAATTTCAGATCGCCGCAGAGACCGATTGTGATATTGTCAAGTCTGCCTTTCAAGGAACGGATAGTTAAAAGATCAGTTAATGTCTGAGTAGGATGCTGGTGGCCACCGTCGCCGGCATTGATCACCGGGATATTGGATGCCATAGAAGCTACAAGCGGAGCACCTTCTTTCGGGTGACGCATAGCACAGATATCTGCATAGCAGGAAACAACGCGAATGGTATCGGCAACACTCTCGCCCTTGGAAGCGGAGCTGGAATCAGCGGAAGAAAAACCAAGAACCTTTCCTCCAAGATTCATCATGGCTGCCTCGAAACTTAAACGTGTACGTGTACTTGGTTCATAAAACAGTGTCGCAAGCCTTTTGTCATCACAGGTATGCGCATACTTTTTGGGATTTTTCCCGATGTCATCGGCGAGATTCAGAAGCTTTTCGAGCTCTTCAACCGAGAAATCCAACGGACTCATTAAATGTCTCATGTTGTACCTCCAATTATTTACTGGAAATCAGATTCCTTCCAGTTATCATATAATATAACTGTGAGATTTTCAAGAGACTTTCCGAGGATTTTGTCGAAGAAGCCATTCGAAAAAGAGACCGGTAAAAAACCACAGAGGAGCATAGTCCAGTCGGATCACTCCTTTATACTGAAGCGGAACATGAGAATAATCCCAGGGACAGATGTGAAGCTTCTGAAAAAAAGATCCGCTTAAAAATTCCACGAAAAAAATCCCGCAGCTGTAAAAAATCCCTCGTACCATAACCGGAAAACCTTTGAGCTTACGGTAAGCCGGCCGGATCAGGGCCGCAAGACCATAAACCGGGAACATCAGAAGAGAGGTTTTGCCCATCATGGTAAAATGGCCGGTGACAAGAGAGTGCAGCCCTGTCCAGAAAATCTCCAGACACCAGCCCGTAAAACCGCACAGAAAAAAATCCTTCTTTTGCATCTCAAAGCTCCTTCTCATCAGCAAAAAAACTTCTCTTTTCGAAAGCAGAAAATGGGAAGTTTAACTTTATATATATTTAACGTGGAAAAGCATCTTTAATAGTCTCCCCTGCCTTGAAAAAAATATACACGTGGGTTATAATGAACAAAATTATTTATATTTTCAACACATGCGGAAGGAGAAAACAGACGATGAATTATGAAGAAAGTCGTGCCTACATCAGAGCCGCAGAACTGAAAAAAGGGATTGTTCTGGGACTGGAAAATATGAGGGAGCTGATGAGGCGGCTTGGAAATCCCCAGGATGAACTGAAGTACGTTCACGTAGCGGGAACCAACGGAAAAGGGTCTGTGATCGCATATCTGTATTCCGCTTTATCAGGTGCAGGCTATCGTGTGGGAAGATATATTTCCCCGGCAGTCTATTCCTACAGAGAGAGGATGGAAGTAAACGGAGAGCCTGTCAGCAGAGAGAAATTTGCAGCATATGTGACAAGGATCGCGGAAGTGATCGATGAGATCGTAAAAGAAGGCAAGCCGCATCCGTCAGTATTTGAAATTGAAACAGCAGCCGCATTTCTTTATTTTCAGGATGAGAAATGCGATCTTGTATTAATGGAAGTTGGTATGGGTGGCGATCTGGATGCCACCAACATTATCCGTACCACAGTTCTTTCCATTCTGGTATCCATCAGTATGGATCATACGGCATTTCTTGGAAATACCCTGGGCGAGATAGCAGAAAAAAAGGCCGGCATCATCAAACCGGACAGCCATATGGTGACGGTAAAACAGCAACCGGAGGCAGAAGTGGTCATACGAAGAGTATGCGAAGAACAGAATGTACCATACGAAGTAGCAGACCGGGACTGTGCAAAAGTACTGGAAGCATCCATAACCGGCCAGACGTTTCTTTATAAAGATGAGAAGTACACGATATCCCTGGCAGGAGCCTACCAGAAAGAAAATGCGGTGGCAGCCCTTCGGGCACTGGAGATCTTAAATGAGCAGGGATACCCAACCACACTGGAGCAGAGGCAGGACGGACTGAAGCGTACCACCTGGCCGGGAAGATTCGCGCTTCTTGGAACGAAGCCGGATTTTGTGGTTGACGGAGCTCATAACCCGGCTGCGGCAGACATGTTAGCTGCGTCCATTGAGCGGTATTTTAAGGGAAAAAGGATCATCTATATCATGGGAATGTTCCGTGACAAAGATTACCGCAAAGTCATCCAGAAAACAGAAAAATATGCAGATACCATCCTCACCATTGCGGCACCTGACAACCCCAGGGCATTGACGCCCCAGGAGCTGGCAGACGCAGTGCGGGAGTTTCATTCCGATGTAAGGCCTTTTGATGACATCGAATCTGCAGTGGCAGAGGCCTATCATCTGGCAGGAAAAGAGGATGTGATCATTGCTTTTGGTTCCCTGGCATTTTTGGGGGATCTTACAGAAATTATCAGGAAACATAACGGAGGAAATTAATGACTGATTTGGAAAGATACAGAGACGAGATCGATGAGATCGACAGCGAGATCGTACGTCTCTTTGAAAAACGAATGAAGGTGAGTGAGGAAGTCGCTGAATACAAAATAAAAACAGGCAAACAGGTACTGGACCCGGCACGTGAGAGCCAAAAGATCCATACCCTGAAAGAAAAAGCTCACGGAGACTTTAACAGCCTTGGCGTGCAGGAGCTTTTCCGCCAGATCATGGCCATCAGCCGCAAGAGACAGTACCAGTTGCTTACAGAACATGGGATTTACGGAGAGCGTAATTTTACAACTGTAAAGCATGTTCCCCTTGAAAATGCAACCGTTGTATTCCAGGGAGTCGAGGGAGCCTACAGCTATGCAGCCATGCGCCAGTACTTTGGAAAAAATATCGAAAGCTATCACGTAAAAACCTGGCGTACAGCCATGGAGGATGTAACCCACGGAAAAGCAGACTATGCGGTACTTCCCATCGAGAATTCCACCGCAGGTATCGTGGCTGATATCTACGACCTTCTCATGGAATACAAACTTTATATCGTAGGTGAGCAGATCATCCGTGTGGATCATGTGCTTCTTGGAATGCCGGATGCAACGGTGGAAGATATCAGGGAAGTCTGCTCCCATCCACAGGGACTTGCTCAGTGCAAAGCCTTTCTGGAAGAGCACCCGTCCTGGAAAAAGAAAGAAGTGGAAAACACCGCAGGCGCAGCCAAAAAGGTCAGCGAAGTGGGAGATAAAGGTGTGGCAGCCATCGCAAGCCGTGAGGCAGGCGAGGTATTCGGCCTTAAGGTCCTTGCGGAAAACATCTGCCGGGAAAAAGCAAACTCCACACGCTTCATCATTGTAAGCCGGAAGCCGGAGTACGAGGAAAAAGCCGGAAAGATCAGCATCTGTTTTGAGCTGCCTCATGAAAGCGGAACCCTTTACAACATGCTTTCCCACATCATCTACAACGGACTGAACATGACCAAGATCGAATCACGTCCGATCCCGGGAAAATCCTGGGAATACCGTTTCTTCGTGGACTTCACAGGAAAACTTGGCGAAAGCGCTGTGGAGAATGCATTAAGAGGAATCGAGGCGGAGGCGAATGTTCTCCGCGTTCTTGGAAATTATTAAGATACAGAGGAGTTTTATTATTATGTTAGCAAGAATTCAGGAATGTATCCTTTACCGTAATTTTTCAAACGGTGCGATACTGAACGATATGACAGAGCTTATCAATCTTTATGAATCTGATGAAGAAGCTCTCAAGGCAAAAGAAGACCAGTTTTTCAAAAGCGTCAACGGACTGGTGGAACTGGCAGGAATGTATGGATTTTCCGGAAATATCTGGCATACATATCTTACATTCCTTCTGGTAAATCATGAGAACGCTTTCAGTATGGCAAGCGAGATCCGGGGTGCTATCAAGGGCAGCATCAACGATCTGGCAAAGAATGATTTCCAGATCTTCAAGGAACTGTACGATTTTGATATCACGGTCTTTGACAAAGTATTCGGAACTGCATGCTGCAAGGTGATCTGTGACTACCAGACACCGGATGAGAACAGTAAGCTCTTTAATACCAGGATCCGTGACCGTATCTGCCAGATGAGCAAAACTCTGGCAGCAGCTACCACAACTGAAGAATTCATGGATGACATGGTATCCTTCTACAAAGATTTCGGCGTTGGCAAGCTGGGCCTCCACAAGGCATTTCGTATTGGTCATGACGAGGACGGCAAGGTAGAGATCCAGCCTATCACAAGGATCGCACATGTGAAGATCGATGACCTGGTAGGATATGAGATCGCCAAGAAAAAACTCATCGACAACACAGAAGCGTTTGTCCAGGGAAGAAAGGCCAACAACTGCCTTCTTTTCGGTGATGCGGGAACCGGTAAATCTTCCAGTATCAAGGGTATCCTGAATCAGTATTATGATCAGGGACTCCGTATCATTGAGGCCTACAAGCATCAGTTCCAGGACCTCAATGAAGTGATTGCCCAGATCAAAAACCGTAACTATCGTTTTATCATTTATATGGATGATCTTTCCTTTGAGGAATTTGAGATCGAATATAAATATCTGAAAGCAGTGATCGAGGGCGGTCTTGAGAAAAAACCGGACAACGTCCTGATCTATGCCACAAGTAACCGACGTAATCTTGTGCGCGAGCGCGCCACAGACAAGCTGGAGATCGCAGATGACAACGATCTGCATTCTTCCGATACCGTGCAGGAGAAGCTTTCCCTGGTATACCGTTTTGGTGTCCGTATCTACTTTGGCAAACCGGACAAAAAACAGTTCCAGGAGATCGTCCGCACACTGGCAGCCCGTTATGGCGTTACCATGCCGGAGGATGAGCTCCTTCTGAAAGCCAACCAGTGGGAGCTTTCCCACGGCGGACTGACCGGACGTGCCGCACAGCAGTTTATTGATTACGTTGTGGGAACAGAAGAAGAAAAAAAGAAATAGTCCACCTGTGTATTGGGGGAAAGGATGAAAAACTATGGCGGTGACAACCTTTGCGGCAATTGATATAGGCTCTTATGAAGTCAGCATGAAGATCTTTGAAATGTCAAAGCGGACCGGCTTCAGGGAGATCAATGATGTCCGTTACCAGCTGGAACTGGGACGGGGAACTTACGCGGCAGGACGGCTTGAGATGGAGACTGTGGATGAACTCTGCGGGATCCTTGATGATTTTAAACGCATGATGGCTGACTTTGGGGTGGAAAGCTGGCGTGCGTGTGCCACAAGCTCCCTGCGAGAACTGGAGAATCCGGTGATCATCCTGGAACAGATCTTCCAGAGGACCGGGATCCGTGTGGAGATCTTAAGCAATGCGGAGCAGCACTTTCTGGGATATAAATCCATTGCGGCCATTGAATCCGGCTTCAAAAAAGCCATTCAGAAAGGCACGGCAATTCTGGACATCGGAGGTGGAAACCTGCAGATTTCTCTCTTTGACAAAGATGCTCTCGTACTGACTCAGAGTATCCGTATGGGAAGTCTTCGTATCCGTGAACGGCTGAAAGAACTGGAGAAAACGACTCCACATTATGACCGGCTGGTAGAGGAATTTATCCGTAATGACCTGATGTGTTTCCAGAGACTTTATCTTAAGGACAAAGAAATTTCCAATCTGATCCTGATGGGAGATTTTCTCACAGATACGATTTTTCAGGACAGATCCGGGGAAAATATGATCACAAAGGAAGAGTTCCTGAAAAAATACGAGACTATCGTAAACATGTCCGACTATGATCTTGCAGAATCCATGGGGCTGGAACCGGAATATGCTTCCCTGATCGTGCCGAACATGGTTATCATCCGCAATTTCATAGAGATTTTTCAGGCAGAAGCGCTGTGGATCCCCGGTGTTTCTCTTCTGGATGGAATTGCCTATGATTATGCGGAAAAAAACAAATATCTGAAAAGCGCCCACAATTTTGAAAATGATATCCTGGTGGCGTCCGCAAATATTGCCAAAAGGTATTCCAGTGGAAAGAATCATATTGCAGGAACCACCGATCTGGCACTGGATATTTTTGACAGCACAAAGAAGATCCACGGCATGGGAAAACGTGAACGGCTTCTTCTGCAGATTGCGGTTCTTCTTCATGACTGCGGAAAATATATCAGTATGAGTGATGTTGCAGAATGTTCCTACCGGATCATCATGGCGACGGAGATCATAGGCCTTTCCACAGAGGAACGGCAGGTGATCGCAAGTGCGGTGCGGTATAATACCAGAGAATTCGGCTGCTATGAAGAGATCAACCGTGAAACTTCCATGAACAGGGAAAATTATCTCCTGACTGCGAAGCTGACAGCAATTCTCCGTCTGGCCAATGCCATGGACAGAAGCCATTACCAGAAGGTAAAAGCCCTCAATGTAACATTGAAGGACAGAATCCTTTATCTGGTGATAGACTCCGCGAAGGATGTTTCTCTGGAACTGGGGCTTCTGAAAGATAAAAAGGAATTTTTTGAAGAGGTGTTTGGCATCCGGCTTGTAATGAGACGGAAAGGAAGAAGATAACGGAGGAGGTTTTTGTATGAAATTTAAGGAATTTGACAAACCGGAATATTTTGTAAACAGAGAGCTGAGCTGGATCAAATTTGATGACCGTGTACTCAGTGAAGCCAGAGACAAAAATCTGCCTCTGTTTGAGAGACTGAAATTTTTGAGTATCACTTCATCTAATCTGGATGAATTCTATATGGTCCGTGTTGCATCCCTGAAGGATCAGGTTCATGCGGGGTACAAAAAAACGGATATTGCAGGAATGACAGCCAAGGAACAGCTGAAGGCCATCAGCCAGCAGACACATGATCTTGTTCACGTACAGTACAGTACATTAAACCGGTCTCTGATCCCTGCCCTTGAAAAAGCAGGACTTCACGTGATCTTTGAGCACGAGGCCTTTTCCGAGAAGCAGAAGGAGTTTGTGGATCAGTATTTTGAGGACAATGTATATCCGGTCCTGACACCAATGGCAATGGATTCTTCCAGACCATTTCCTCTGATCCGCAATAAGACACTGAATATCGGTGCGCTGATCGCGAAGAAAAACAATAAAAAGCATACAAAGGAACTGGAATTTGCGACGGTTCAGGTTCCGTCTGTGCTTCCGAGGATCGTAGAGATCCCGTCTGTGAAGAAGGGAGACCGTACCGTGATTCTTCTGGAGGAGATCATTGAACGCAACATCGGAAAGCTTTTCCTGAGCAATGACGT
>ERZ869979.635-NODE-635-length-10696-cov-3.937941_pt1 | contig 10696 bp, 6 predicted proteins | sample MGYA00521269_ERZ869979 | MGnify/ENA primary metagenome ERZ869979 (study PRJEB32232, sample SAMN07284974) | human gut metagenome | biome: human-associated habitat; material: feces | host: Homo sapiens | place: Tanzania | collected 2014-04-05 ... | reverse complement strand
TTCGAAGTTACTCCGGACCCGACTTTGCAGTGTGCACAGAGAGGTTTAGAGCAGTTGAAAGCATTTGGTCCTGACGTTATCATTGCTCTCGGTGGTGGTTCCGCTATGGACTGTGCAAAAATTATGTGGATGATGTATGAACATCCGGAATGTGCATTTGAAGACCTTGCTATGGACTTCATGGATATTCGTAAGAGAGTTTACACCTTCCCGAAGATGGGTGAAAAAGCAATGATGGTTTCCATCCCGACTTCTTCCGGAACAGGTTCTGAAGTAACTCCTTTCGCTATCATCACAGACGCTACAACAGGAACAAAATGGCCAATCGCTGACTATGAACTGCTCCCGGATATGGCAATTATTGACGCTGATTTCATGATGAGCCAGCCAAAAGGACTGACCAGTGCTTCCGGTATCGATGCTCTGACCCATGCACTTGAAGCTTACGTTTCCATTATGGCAACTGACTTCACAGACGGTATGGCATTAAAAGCAGCTAAGATTATCTTTGATTATCTGCCATCTGCTTACGATAAAGGAGCAGCTGACCCGATTGCCCGTGAAAAGATGGGTAATGCATCTACCTTAGCCGGTATGGCATTTGCCAATGCATTCCTCGGTGTCTGCCACTCCATGGCTCATAAACTCGGTGCTTATCATCACCTGCCACACGGTATCGCAAACGCTCTGTTAATCGAGCTTGTTATGCGCTACAATGCAGACCCGGCACCGGTTAAAATGGGAACCTTCTCCCAGTATCCATATCCACACGCAAAAGAACGCTACTGTGAAGTTGCACGTTTCGTAGGCGTGACCGGAAAGAATGACGATGAAGTATTTGAAAACTTTATCAAAGCAATCGCTGAATTAAAAGAAAAAGTTGGAATCAAGAGAACCATTAAAGATTACGGTATCGAAGAATCTGCTTTCCTCGCTACATTAGACGAAATGGTTGAAAATGCGTTCAACGACCAGTGTACAGGCGCAAACCCAAGATATCCACTTATGTCTGAAATCAAAGATATGTACTTAAAAGCTTACTATGGTGAATAATTGAATCATTATTACCGCTTATTCACTTTTCGTTAAATTTGAATTACTCCTTTCGCGCTATTACCTAAATAGCAAAACGACCGCTCACAGGGAAACCTGTGGGCGGTTGTTTTTTCTCTTCATAATAAATAATAATCTAATTGTTTCGATATTTTCTTTACTCGACCTGCTGTTCGCCTTCTCCGAAGTAATAATAAGCAGCACCATTTTGAAGGGTTTCTCCTTTTGCTTCTGCCAGTTCACTGACAGTCACAAGCTTAAATCCTTTTGCAATCAAATCCGGTATCATTCGGATTGCCGCTTTTACCGACCATTCATGAATGTCATGCATCAATACAACGGAACCGTCCTGTGCATTATCCATAACAACCTGATACGTCTGGTCCTCACTCTTGGTTGCCCAGTCTCTGGTATCAATACTCCAGATAATCAGCGGATGATTAATTGCTGCTTTGACGGAATCGTTGAAAGAACCACCTGGCGGACGCATTACGGTTGCTTCAAATCCCGTTGCAGCTTTTAATGCTGCATCCGTATTGCTTACCTGCTGTGCCGCTGCTTCTGCTCCAATTGTCACTAAATCCGGATGACTGTAAGAATGATTTCCAAGTTCCATTCCTGCATCCGATAATTCCTTTGCAATTTCCGGATATGCTTCTACATTTTGTCCCAACATGAAGAATGTTGCTTTTGCATTATTCTCTACCAGACAATTAATCAATTCTTCGGTATACTCACCCGGTCCATCATCAAAGGTCAATGCAATCATTGGACGCTGTTTTGTCTCATCGTATTTTCCATCTTCATCAAAATAGCAGTCTTTGTCATCAATTGTCTGCCATCCTGTCAAGATATAACCATTTGAATTAAAATAATATGTACTGCCATTTACTTCCTGCCAGCCATCCTGATAATAACTGCCATCCCGATTCTGATACCACCAGCCGTTTTCATCCTGATGCCATCCAATACTTGGCGCTGCCTTTAACTTCTCTACATCAGAAGCACTCATGACCGGCTGTTTTCCTGCCTCGCCGGTGTCTTCTGCTGCCTGAACTTCTACGGTACTGCTGCTTGCATTCTTAGCACTACTGCTTTTTATATGAACACCGGAGAACAGCTTTCCAACTCCTCTTCCTGCAAAAAACAATACGAATACCAGTACAGCTGCCATTGCACCAATCCGCATCATTTTTCTGCGACGTAACTGACGTATCTTTTCCTGCTTACGGCGCATCATTCTCTCATGTCGGATACGTTGACGCTCTAGTTCGTCTCTTTGTTCTTCGTCCATTTTTCTTTATCCCTCATTTCCTTTTCACACTCAAATCCTTTGTTAATCATACCTTTTTTTTCGACATTATGCAACCTCTACACTCTTAATTTTCCTTTACAAAAGTGTTACAAACGAAAAAAGAGGTTAGCCATTTTCTGACTAACCTCTTTCTACTATTTTTCAAGCAGACATTCTTTGACAGCTCGAACTAATTCCTTTATTTATTTTCTAATTTGCCTGTACTTCTGCACTTTTTACTTTCGCTTTCTGTTTTCCAAAAAACGCTTTTGTCTCTGCAAATACAACCGGACTTAACGCAATCAGGGCAATTAAGTTTGGAAATGCCATCAATGCATTAAAGATATCCGCGATATTCCATACTGCTTCTACTGTCATGTAAGGTCCGATAAAGATTGCAAGAATATATAACCAGCGATATCCTTTTACTACTTTTTTATTACGGTTAAATAAATATTCAATACATCTTTCACCATAGTAATTCCATCCAAGAATTGTGGTAAATGCAAAGAATACCAGACATACCATCAGTACTAAGGAGGCAACTGCCGGAGGGAACGGGAGTCCTTTCTGGAATGCAGCTGTTGTAATTGCCACACCTTCAAGACCTGTATTCCATGTACCTGTTATAACAATGGTCAGACCTGTCATCGTACAGATTACAATGGTATCAATAAATGTACCTGTCATAGAAACCAGACCCTGACGTACGGTAGAATGAGTCTGTGCTGCTGCTGCTGCAATCGGGGCACTACCAAGACCTGCTTCATTTGAGAAGATACCACGTGCAATACCTTTCTGCATCGCAACTACCATCGTTCCTGCTGCTCCACCTGCCAGCGCACTTCCTGTAAATGCACTCTTTACGATTGTGACAATTGCTGCCGGAAGTGCTGTAATATGTGTAACAATGATAATAAAAGCAAATACGAAATAGATGATTGCCATAAATGGCACAACAACCTGTGAAACACTTGCAATTCTCTTTAATCCACCGATAACAACCAGCCCAACACATACTGTCAGAGCCAGACCTGCAATAATTGTTGCGATAGAATAATCTCTGCCAAATAATGCGATAGTATTTACTTTATCTGGGTCAAAGAAATTACAGACTGCTGAGGAAATTCCGTTTACCTGTGTGAATGTACCGATTCCCAGTAAGCCTACACCCGCACCAAAGAATGCAAACATTTTTGCAAGCCATTTCCATTTTGCACCCATACCATTTTCGATATAGTAGAATGGTCCGCCAAGTACATGACCTTCTTTATCAATGGTACGATATTTGATTGCCAGCACACCTTCGGAATATTTGGTTGCCATTCCAAAAAATGCTGCAACAACCATCCAGAATAACGCTCCCGGACCACCTGCTGCAAGTGCGGTTGCAACACCGACGATATTTCCGGTACCGATTGTTGCTGACATTGCGGTACAAAGCGCACCAAAACTGCTGACTTCACCTTTTCCGCCCTCTTCATTTTTTACCATAAATTTCAGGGCTTTGCCCAGATGCCGGATTTGAAGAAATCCCATGCTGACAGATAAATAAATACCTGTACATAAGATGAGAATAATCAGCGGTAATCCCCATACCGCTCCGTCAATCCAGCTGATTACATTGTTCATTGTTTCAAACATTTCTTTTACGTCCTCTCTTTCTTTTCGATGCACCACTTTGGTACATTTCCTAGAACCTCTCTTGAATTTTTCAGTTCAGAAAACAAAAAAACTGTGGAATCCTCATTCCACAGTCTCATAAGAGTACGACAAAACATATACAAGATAACCTTTGTATACTCTGTCCTTTTGCCTGAGAGATTAACAACATAACTGTTGCCGTACACCTTCGGCGCTCTTACTTGAGACTCTCCAGAGTGTTGTCTTTCGACAACGTTTACTATAGCATATTCCCGTGCCAAATACAAGTGTTTTTTTATGGGAGACATTTTTTCTAAAATCTGCTCAAACTACAGTTCCTGTTTCTTGACATTTTATTCGCACAAATTGCATAGTCATTCCCGATTTCCTGTGCTATTATCAAAGCATCATCACTTACTTTATAATTTATTAATTTTTCATGTAAAGGAGCATTAATTATGTTAAAAAATACGTTTAAAAATCCACTTCTTTCCGGATTTTATCCAGACCCGTCTATCTGTCGTGTAGGCGAAGACTATTATCTTGTCACTTCTTCTTTTGTCTATTATCCGGGACTTCCGATTTTCCACAGCCGTGACCTGGTACACTGGGAACAAATCGGTCATGCAATCCATCGTCCGGATCAGTTAGATTATAAAAACTGTGAGACCTCTTTAGGATTATGGGCACCAAGCATCCGTTACCACGAAGGTACATTCTATATTATCAATACTTTTGTGTCTGAGGGCAGAGAAGCCAGACGCGATAACTACATTGTGACCGCAAAAGACCCGGCCGGTCCATGGAGTGACCCGGTATTTGTAGAGGGTGCAGACGGAATCGACTCCAGTCTGTTTTTCGACGAAGACGGAAGTCTCTGGTATGTGGGAAACTTTATCAGTGAAGAATGTCGTTATGAGGGACACCACGGAATTTATTTAAATGAATTAGATACCGAAACCTTCCAATTTAAAGGTCCACGCTATATTATCTGGGATGGTTTCAAAACCAGAAGTAAATGGATTGAAGCTCCACATATTTATAAAAAAGACGGCTGGTATTATCTGCTGGTTGCAGAAGGTGGCACATTTGTAAACCACAGTGTACAGATGGCTCGTTGCCGTACTATCAATGGAGATTATGAAATCTGTCCGAGAAATCCAATTATTACTCACCGTCATCTTCCGATCGAAAATCCGATTTCTGTTACCGGACATGCTGATATTGTGGAAACTCAGAATGGAGAATGGTGGATGGTGCTCCTTGCTGTTCGTCCTTATATCGGAGGTCACTATAACCTTGGCCGTGAAACGTTTATGGTTCCATTTGTATGGGCTGAAGATGGCTGGCCAATGATTGACAATGAAACCGGAATGGTTCAGACCGAAGAACGTCTTCCCAATCTTCCAAGAACCATTGTTCCGCTGATTCCAACTACCGATAATTTTGAAAGCGAAACCCTTTCAATGCAGTGGAATACGATTCACCCACCAGTAGAACCATTTTATTCTTTAACCGAGCGTCCCGGATTTCTACGTCTTTCTACCCGCCCGGAAGTGCTTGAAGAAATCTGTACTCCATCTTTTGTTGGACGACGCCAGCAGCATAAAACATTTTTAGCCCGCACTGCCATGGAATTTACTCCTCAGACAGAATCAGAAGAAGCCGGCGTTGCTATCCTTCAGGATGATCGCTTTAACTATATTATGGTTGTCAGAGAAAAAGACGATGAACTGCGTCTGGAACTTTCTAAAACCGAAAATGGTACAAGAAGCCTCATCACTTCTGTTCCTGTAAAGAGAAACAAACGTATTTACCTTTCTATTCAGGGAAATGTAACAGACTACAGCTTTTACTATGGATATGATGAGCAGGAAATGATTCTACTTGCTTCCGACTTGGACGCTTCTCTTTTAAGCTCTGTTGTAAACGAAGGCTTTACCGGTGCTTATATGGGTATGTATACAAGCTCAAATCATACTGAAAGCTTTAACCATGCTGACTTTGACTGGTTTTCTTATCAGGGTGAATAATTTTAATTTTTGCCTCTGCAAGTAAAACATACAAAAAATGGCCCACAGAAAAAATTCTGTGAGCCATTTTTTTATTTAAATGTTTCTGCTATCTGTTGTACCAGAGTGTTTACATCTGCATTTTTTACCAGATATCGTTCCGTTCCATTGACCGCAACACTGTCATAATTTCCATCATAAGTATAATACGTCAGTGTAATTTCCGGTGCTTCTTTTGTATTTCTGTGGAATACCATACGCAACACTTCTTCTTTTTCATTATCCGCTTTCGGAGTATCTAAGTTAGAATCCAGCATCACATTCAACAATGCCTGATACAGGGTTGTAAAAGTTTCTTTTTCCACTTCTTTATCACCCATATAATATTTTCCATCTTTGATTTTCATTGTATAAGAAGACTCTTTTGTCTTGATGTCAATGCTTTCTACGGTATCAATATTTACAAGTGCCGGAATTTTTAAAATATAATCAAACGGATTTAAGCTGTAAATTGCTTCAAGTGTACTGGAAGGGATTGTATACACTTCATTTTCATAGCCTGCTACCGCCACATAACGATTTCCAAGGTCATCTTCATTTCCAAGCAGTAAGGTAACCGTCTTATCTGCTTCGGCAGAGGTATCAGTACTCTCTGTATAATCAATCTGCATCGTTGTTGTACTTCCTGCTACACCAGTATCTGTTCCATCCGGAACTTCCGCAGTGGTAGAAAAATCAAATCCGCTTAATACATCAAACAATTTATACATGGTTTCCGTATTTACAGTCGCTGTCTCATCGTAAGGATTTAAAATTTCCCAATAATCAAACTCCATCTTGTAATCGGCTGGTTCTTTTGACAAAGAAAAAATTTCTTCTCCATCTCGGTTAAGTACGAGTTTACGGATTCCATCAGAAGTAAAAGTCGGGTGTTCTGTCTTTTCAAGTTCGACTGTCTTCTCTTCTTCTGCTTTTTCTTCTGTTTTTTCCTCTGTTTTTTTCTCTGTTTCGTCTGTTTTTTCTTCTGCCTTATCTGTATCTTTTGCTTCTTCTGTATTTTCTGCTTCGTCTGTGCTTTCTGTCTCTTCTTCCTGCTTTGTTTCGTCCGCTTTTACTTCACTCTTTGTCTCAGCCTGTGTTTCTTTTGATTCCGTTGTTTTCTGACATCCCACAAGAGTAAATGCGCTTAATGACGCTATAATTCCTAACAGTGCAAGTTTTTGTAATACTTTTCGCATCTTTTTTGTCCATCCTTTCCTGCCCTTTTTGTTTCTTAATTTAAAAAGAGGAATCTTTTCGGATTCCCCTCTATACTATCACTTTCTCCTTCAAATAGCAAAATCAATTTTTACCGATTTGCATCTGCCTTAAAACCTAAATAACTATTTCTGTCACTTCACGGGCTTCTTCTCTGCCCGCTGATGCCAGATTTTTAGAAAAAGCAACTCTGACATCATGGCAGAATCCACAAACTCTATTGACATAACCCGTTCTAAATGGTACGATTTTCACAAATAAATCCCAAAATTTTAGCGAAGTAGGTGAAAAATATGAACCTTCAGACACAAATTTCAAGCTACACCAATGAAGAACTTGCCTCTCTGATTGAAGATGAAACAGCAACCGAAGCCCTTGGAAAAGAAGCCGATAAGGTACGCCGTGCCAATTATGGCAATGAAGTTTATGTACGCGGTTTAATTGAATTTTCAAATTATTGTAAAAATGACTGCTACTACTGCGGTATCCGAAAAGGGAATCAAAAAGCAGACCGCTACCGCCTTTCTTTTGACGACATTTTATCCTGCTGTGAAGAAGGATTTCAACTTGGTTTCCGTACCTTTGTACTACAGGGCGGGGAAGACCCATGGTACACCGATGAGAAAGTCTGTCAGATTGTTTCTGCTATTAAAGAGCGCTTTCCGCAATGTGCCGTCACGTTATCGATTGGCGAGAAATCAAAAGAAAGCTATCAGGCTTATTTTAATGCTGGCGCAGAACGCTATCTGCTCCGCCATGAAACTGCAGACCCTGTCCATTATCAGAAATTACACCCTGACAGCATGAGCCTTGAAAACCGCAAACGCTGTCTCTTTGATTTAAAAGAAATCGGATATCAAGTCGGATCCGGCTTTATGGTCGGTTCGCCTTATCAGACTGCCAAAAATCTCGTCTCGGACCTTCGATTTTTGCAAAAATTACAGCCTGATATGATAGGAATCGGACCTTATATTACGCATCAGGATACCCCATTTTCCGAATTTCCAAGCGGAAGCCTCACAAAAACTCTGCGTCTGGTTTCAATTTTAAGACTGCTCTTTCCTTATGCACTGATTCCATCCACCACGGCACTTGGAACGATTCATCCCGAAGGACGGGAACTCGGCTTAAAAGCCGGAGGAAACGTGGTCATGCCAAATCTTTCTCCTGTCTCAGTCCGTAAAAAATACGAACTTTATGAAAATAAGATTTGTACCGGAGAAGAAGCCGCACAGTGCAGAGGATGCCTCGAAGCAAGGGTTAAAAAAGCCGGATATCAGATTGTCACGGCAAGAGGGGATGTGAAACCTCATTAAGTAAACATTCACATACAGATTATCAACTTCAAAAGGCTGGAAATAAAAGAATTATCTTTTCTTTATCTCCAGCCTTTTTTATATCAACTTTTTTACACTAACTCAATTACCTTAACATCCCAAGGAGCAATCGTCAGCTTTTCATTAGATGCAGTCTGTTTCTTTTCTAATAAATCCATTCCGTCCAGACCCAGCTCTACTTCCACTGCCTTTCCGGAATAATTCAAATAATAACGGATTTCTTTTCCCATTTCATTGATTCCTTTGCGGACAATGACAGGGAACTGTTCTTTCGGAATTTCAACCTGTGCCTGATTTAACACACGTTTTAATACGTTTTGTAAAACTTTCGCTCCGGTTTTACATCCGATATAATATCCCATTCCTTTTCCGTAAGTATTTTCTGTAATCGCACAATATTCGCCCCACATATCATGCTGATAGTTTGCAAGTACAGTGGCTTTTTCTGCTCTGAGAAGTTCCATAAATACTTCTGCTTCCTCATTTTCATCGCCTTCCAGAATCATGCCTTCTAATTTGACATTTTTAGGGAAGGTAAACTGGTCATAAGAAATCCCCAATGCTTCACCGATAACTCCAGGCTGAGTTTCTGTTCTAACCTTAATATTTTCATCTGCAAAACCAGATTTAAATGTTGCAACAAGAGAACCGCCATTTTTTACATAGTCTTTTAATCGCTCTAATGTTTCATCCGGTGCTGCATATAACGCCGGAACAACAATCACTTTATAATCATCCAGATTTTCTGATTCCGGCCATACAAAATCACATTCAATGTTCATGTGGTAAAGTTCATCATAAATCCATCTTACAATATCATTATAAAATACGTTTCCATTTTCTCCGGAAGTTGCCTGAATTCCAAACCAATTTAATGCTGTCAACGCTTCATTGCTGACCATAACTGCCACATCATTCTTTTTCTTAAGATTGATAAGGTGGCTTCCTACTTCTTTCCACTCATTTCCAATGATACATGCTTCCCGATAAGTCGCATTTTCTTTAAAATCGTGGCTTAACAGTCCTTTCCAGTATGTCTCATAAGAATTGTGAATGGAGTGCCAGTGCCAGTACATCACGCTGTTTGCCCCAGATGCCAGATGGCTGTATGCACAAAGTCTAAGCTGTCCCTTATATGGGGTCCAGCAAGGAAATCCCTGTGCTTCTGTCTCAATCACAAGATAATTATCATTCTTCAAACATCTTGTCATATCTCCGCCAAATGCAATTTCTGCACCTGTAAGTTCATCCTGATTTGGATGATAGATATCACAGCCGGCAATGGTCACTGCCTTTGCCGCTTTATAATGATTGACATCCGGCTGTACTCCATAAGAGTAGCCTCTCCATTCAAAATCAAAATTTTGAGTAATAAACTGGTCGTCTCTCTTATACTCTGACACAATTTTCGCCTGCCAGCTTAAGAACGAATCCACTAATGTTCTCTGGAACTTTTCAAATTCTGCCCCAAGACTTCCATTGATTGTCCCTCTCACATCCGGAAAATCTTCCCACGCATTGATTCGGTTACTCCAATAATCCAGACCAAACGCCTGATTCATTTCATCGAGATTATCATGGAATTTTTCTCTTAAATATTTTACAAATTGAAGCTGAACATTCTCGCCTGCTGTTCCATAATATTTTGTTTCATTGTCAATTTGAAATCCAATCACACATTTTCGATGCGCTGTTACTTTCATCAATTCACGAATCACACGCTCTGCATAGAACAAATAAATCGGATTGGTAATGTCCATAATCTGGCGTGCACCATAAATTCCCCGTCCTTTTTTTGTTGTTGCAAGTACATCTGAGTGTGCCTTTACCATCCAGGTTGGAACTGCATAAGTCGGTGTTCCGATAATAACATTGATTCCTGCATTTTCCATTGCATCCATCACACGAACGACATGAGAAAAATCAAACACTCCCTCCTGCGGTTCACAGGTGCTCCAGGTTGATTCTGCAATTCTTACTGTATTAATTCCAGCCTTTTTCATCATCTCGACATCCTGCTCCAGACGGTCATAAGGCATGTATTCATCATAATATGCTGCACCAAATAATAAATTTTTCATACGTTATTTGTCTACTCC
>ERZ869979.632-NODE-632-length-10709-cov-3.606001_pt1 | contig 10709 bp, 8 predicted proteins | sample MGYA00521269_ERZ869979 | MGnify/ENA primary metagenome ERZ869979 (study PRJEB32232, sample SAMN07284974) | human gut metagenome | biome: human-associated habitat; material: feces | host: Homo sapiens | place: Tanzania | collected 2014-04-05 ... | reverse complement strand
ATCATAAAGCTTTTAATTCATGGAATTAAACATAGCCATTATCCTTTTTGATATGGATTATAAAGCTGTTTACTTGAAAGGAGCCCATATGGACGTCAATATCCAAAAATACCAGGCCTTTCTTAAGGCTGTTGAATATGGCAGTTTCACAAAAGCTGCCGAAGCACTCTCCTACTCCCAGTCCGGAATCAGCCGAATGATCGGAGATCTGGAACAGGAATGGAATATTATTCTTCTGGAACGTGGCAGAGGTGGTGTCCGTCTGACTTCTGATGGACTGAGACTTCTTCCTTACGCACAGAATGTCTGCGCCGAATATAAAAAGCTGCAGATGCAGGTGGATGAGCTCCATGGCCTGCAGTCTGGTCTGATTCGAATTGGTACATTTTCCAGTGTTGCCACACATTGGCTGCCGAATATAATCCAACAGTTTCAGAAAGATTTTCCGAATATTGATTTTGAACTTCTACTCGGTGATTACGCCGAAATTGAAAACTGGATTATTTCCGGCCGGGTGGATTGTGGATTCTTACGCCTCCCAACAGTAAATCCTGAACTGGAAACCGTTTTTTTGGAAGCTGACCCGCTGATGGCTGTTATACCTGAAAATCATCCACTGGCAGACTGCACTAAATTCCCGGTACAAGAACTGGTATCTGCTCCATTTCTCCTTCTTTCCAGAGGAGCTAATTCCGATGCCACAGATATTTTCAGTAACTGTGGATTGAATCCGAAGGTACATATTATGACATGGGATGATTACGCAATTATGTCCATGGTCGAAAAGGGGCTTGGCATCAGTGTGCTTCCACAACTGATTCTGCAACGAATCCCTTATCACATTCTTACAAAGGAATTAGATGTTCCGGCTTACCGCCGTATCGGGCTGGCTCTTAGAAGCAAGAAAACCGCTTCCCTTGCGGTAAAGCGGTTTCTCGAATATCTGCAGTACAGATAATTATTTTTCCATATTTTTAAAGCTGATAAAATGATAACTCTCTAAAATCTGAAAATATTTCACAATTCTTGGATACAGCGGCTCTGCTGCTTCTCCAAAACGTTCTTTCTGAAGGGCGGCCAGTTCCATCACTGTCCGCTCCCCGTCGATCAACGGCCACAGATAACTTCCCTGCACATCCAGATGAACTTTCGTCGTCTGCGGTCTGTGGAAATATGTCTGTGCGATCCGATTGAAAAAGCCCTCATTCTTCACTTCTAATACGACCCGTTCCCGGCGGTCTATATGCCAGCCGAGTTTTTCCGGTCTTACCGGAATCAGGTCAAGATAATTGATCTGCTGCGTATTTTTCTTATTCTTTTTCATTATTTCTCTTTACTCTTTTTCCAAAGAGAGAATTTCAGAAGGCATAAGATCATGATAACCATCAGTACAACACCACCGATGTTACCAAAGTTTACACTTTCTCCGATACTTACGTTAATTCCAAATACTGCGAAGATTGCAAGCAGGATTCCTACAAGTCCTTCTCCTGCGATCATACCTGCACAATACAGTGTTCCGTCTGTTGTCTGCTTTGTCTTTGTCTCCTCGTCAACATTTTTACGACGATCCATGAACATACGAACAACACCACCGATCATGATAGATGCGTTCAGGTAGATTGGAAGATAAAGACCGATTGCAAAAGGCATTACCGGAATTCTTAAGATTTCCATACCAATCGCAAGGAATACTCCGATAAATACAAGTGCCCATGGAAGATTTCCACCCATGATACCTTCAACGATCATCTTCATCAGACCTGCCTGAGGAGCCGGAACTTCTGCTCCACCATATCCCCATGCTGCATCCAGAAGATACAGAACACCACCGATTGCAAGACCGGAAGCAACAACACCGATCAGCTCACCGATCTGCTGTGTCTTAGGAGTTGCACCAAGAAGGTATCCTGTCTTAAGGTCCTGAGAGGTATCACCGGCAATTGCTGCGATGATACAGATAACAGAACCAACAGCGATCGCTGCTGTCATTCCGTCGATACCTGTTTTACCGGAGCTCTTGATCGCAAATGTAGCGATCAGAAGAGTAGCGATAGCCATACCGGAAACCGGGTTGTTGGAGCTTCCTACAAGACCTACCATACGGGAGGATACTGTTGCAAAGAAGAATCCAAAAACTACGATGATAACTGCACCAAGAAGAGTTACCGGGATTGCCGGAACGATCCAGATGATAAATACCATTGCAAGAATGCCAAGAAGGATGAACTGCATCGGAAGATCCTGTGCGGTTCTCGCTGTGCTTGTGTTCTTGCTTCCCTTCATGCTCTTCATGGAGTCACGGAAGGTTGTAACGATCAGCGGCAGGGATTTGATCAGGGAAATGATACCACCTGTTGCGATGGCACCTGCGCCGATGTATTTAACGTAAGTAGACCAGATTGCTGCTGCTCCGCCGTTTGCGTAAAGCTGTGCAATGGTTGTTCCCTCTGCTGCAGGGTACATCCATGTGTCAGGTCCGAACAGGCAGATCATCGGGATGATGACCATCCAGCCCATAAGGGAACCAACGAACATGTAAGATGCGATCTTCGGTCCTACGATGTAACCAACACCGAGAAGTGCCGGATAAACTTCCATACCGATCTCACCCTTGAAGGATTTGAATGCTGCTGCAACGTCTGCCGGAAGCAGTTTCAGTCCATCAACAACGAATTTGAAGATAGCTGCAAGTCCCATACCGGAGAATACTGTGGAAGCGTTTGCTCCACCTTCCTCACCGGCAAGAAGAACATCTGCGCAGGCAGTTCCTTCCGGATAGAGCAGAGTTGCGTGCTCTTTAACAATGAGGGCATTACGAAGGGGTACCATGAAAAGTACACCAAGGATACCACCGCAAAGTGCGATCAGAGTGATCTCAACGATGCCTGGTTTGTCTGAAAGTCCTTCCTCTGCCCAGAGGAACAGTGCAGGCATGGTAAAAATAGCACCTGCTGCAAGAGACTCACCGGCTGAACCGATGGTCTGGACCATATTGCTCTCCAGAATGGAGTTTCTGCGAAGAATCACGCGGATAACACCCATGGAGATAACTGCCGCCGGAATGGAGGCAGATACTGTCATACCAACACGAAGGCCAAGGTAAGCATTGGCTGCGCCGAAGATGACAGCAAGGATACATCCCATGATCACAGATGTAACTGTGAGCTCCGGAGTAACTTTCTCCGCAGGAATGTAAGGTTTGAACTCTGTGTTTTCGTTCATATTTCCTCTCCCTTTATCTAGTAAATTAGTAACGTTATATAGTATAGCAAATTTCGCAGTATTTTGCAAGAAATTATATCTGAGATATTATGTATTATTTACAATTTTATGGATAATTATAAGCAAAAAATTAGTCACTATGCGGCTTTTATGCTAACATAGTGACTGTATTCTTGTTAATTGAATATTATACATTCCGAAAAAAATGTCGTTTTTTTTCAGTTATCTGCTTCCAGCTGTTTTGTCAGATATCGTCCTACGATCTTGGAAAAATTTCCGATATCCCGGATATAGGCAAAATCCTTTCCAAAGATCTTCTTTTCCGCTGCAAGGTCCTTCTCTTCTCCCGCAAATACTCCCAGAACACTGACCCCCTGGCTGCGGAGGCGGCGCACTTCTGTTGCGGTATCCGCAATAGCATATTTTCCCTGATAAGGTGCCGGATTTTTTGCATTGGGACGGTTTATGATCACATCATAAGGACGGCCGTCACTTAAGATGATCAGGATCTTTTTCTCCTCTTCTCTCTGTAAAAGGCCGTATCCCACTGCTTTTATGGCAAGCCCGTCGCGGTTGTTAGATGAAGTCACATAATTGAAAATATCATCATCTGCCGCGACCGGATCATCATACTCCCGAAACCTGTGCAGGATGGTATGATCCCAGAATGTACAGTAACTCATAACCCGGTGGGGGATGTCCACATTACTTAAGGCAGAACTGATCATATAGGCCTGCAACGCCACATCTCCCTGTCGGCTCATCTGGGAACCGCTGGCATCGATCAGCACATCTACCACAAAATCCGTATTATCCCCACGGAGGATCCGTTTAAAAAGATTCGCCTCGCTGCTTCTTCCTACACGCCACAGCCTGGAAGGAACGATGGTTCCCCGGTCTGAGAGGACTTCCTGGTTTTCACTTCGGATCACCAGTGCTTTTTTCAGAAGTTCCGTCAGCATGGAAATATTCCGTTTCGCAATCCTGTGCTTGTCATGATAGACCCATATGTTCTTATTACGGAGACGTTTGGCATACTGGTACTGGTAATTATCCCGGACCGGATTTTTCAGGATCCCTTCGGTAAAATATAACGTACAGTCCCCGTGAATCCCCCGGCACATCAGATAATTCATTCTTTTTTCTTCTGCCGGTGAAAGATAACTTCTTCCAAAGTTCAGTTCCACATAGGTGTGGGCTTTCTTAAGTGCCTCCTCGGAAACCACTGTGATCTTGTTTTTTACCTTGCGCTTTTCCTCCATATCTTCAGTAAGGGAAGAATCCTCAAGATCTGTCATCCGGTCCGTAATCTTTTCCACATAGTTTTCCAGGGCATCCTCATACATCTCTTCGTTGAGATAGTCTTCCCAGCCGAATTCCGTCAGTTCCTCAAGCGTCACTGCCATTACCCGATCCAGAGAACCGTTTTTCTTCTCAAAATCCGGATCGATCACTGTATTATAAAGCCTGTCAATGATCCGGATCAGTTCCATGGTATCTCCGGTTTCTGCACAGGCATAGATCTGATCCCGGAATGCGGAAAGTTTTTTCTCCACAGGTTGCACACTTCCTGCAAGAACGTCACGGAATACCGCGACTTTCAGCCGATCCAGCAGTTTATCATAGGAAGGCAGGGTTTCATATTCCTGATCCAGGATATCTTCCAGCGCTTTTTTCCGCATACGGCGCACGCCCGGGCGTTCCTCGCAGATCCGCGTTCCCACTGCTGCCTCGATGCAAAGCTGTGTCAGCCCGGTAAGTTCCGCCTCCGACGCATCCAGATAGATCTTTTTCACAAGGTAAAGGCCAAGAAGGTTTTTGTCAAAATATCTGGCAAAAGCGCCCTGTTTGATCCCGTCGTAAAGTGCGATCTCTTTGGAGCGGAGAAACAGGGATACATCCGGCTTTACTTCCAGGGTGTAATCTCCACTGACCGTCCAGAGAAGATTCCGGATGCGGTTTTCCAGATCCAGTTTGTAATCTTCAATGGAAAGTTCTTCTGTCAGATCTTTACGCATAGACATCGTCCTTTGTCCACTCTTCCGGGATCCTTGTACAGACTACATCGTCCACGATCTCTTTTTCAAAAATATCGAAGGTTTTGTTCACCACTCCCATCTGCACTGCAGCCAGGGGAGAAAGTCCCGCGCGGACGATTTTCATGGCAGCCAGAAGGCCGCGGAGATCCAGGGATTTTGTGGAAATCTCACTGTTTACAGATTTTTTCTGAAGGTCCATAAAAACGCCTATAAACTGTTCCACTGCTTTTTCTTTTGCTTCCGGGAACATCTTATTAAAAATAAATCCAAGTGTTTCCTCTGTCTGGGCCGGCATATCGATCACCAGAAAACGGGAAACAAGGGCTTCGTTCAGCTCTTTTGTTCCTGCATATCCATAATTCATGGTTCCGATAAAACGTGCCGCCGGATGGAGATCGATCCTGTCATATCCAGGAACATCAATGGAACGGCGGTAGTCCAGCGTTGCGTGAAGGACTGAGACCGCATCGTTCTTTGCCATGTTGATCTCATCCAGGATACCGAAACCACCGTACTCGGCACACTGGTAGATGCTGCCCTTCCGGAGGCATACTTCATTGTTTACAAACGTGTCCGTTCCGATGAGATCCCCGCTGTTTGTGTTGACATGAAACGATACATTATAGATCGGGCGGCCAAAAGCATAAGCCAGATTTTCGGCCAGGATATTTTTTCCGGTGGCTTTCGGACCTGCAAGGAGGAGATTTTCCCCCTCCAGAAGACCTGCGATGGCCATTTCCAGGATCTCTTTTCCATAGAACGGAATGGACGGTCTGGTAACTCTTCCCTGTACTGCCTCATCCACGCCATAGTTTTTCCGGAATTCCTCGACACCGTGGATCAGGTCTTCGGAAACGTTCTGTTCTTTTAAAAATTCTAATTCTTTCATATATATATTTACTCCTGAATCTGATTCAAGCGGATAAAAGCCTTACAGCTTCTCTCTCCGCCAGGTAAAAAACGGGACAGATCTTACATCCGTCCCGTCATTTGCTTTCAAAGATGCCTCTGCATTCAGGGAACATCTCTTATTTCTTATATTTTATTCAGCCGATCATACCTCAAAGATCAGATCGCCGTAAGATGGCATCGGCCACATATCTTTATCCACGATCATCTCAAGCTCATCGACCGGTTTTCTTAATGCTTTCATTGCCGGTACAACACTCTCTCTGAAGAATACGGCACGGTCACGTCCCTCTTCATGAGCTTCTGCCTCTGCGATCAGTCCGGAAAGTTTATCCATAGCTGCCTTGGTCTCTGCGAGAAGGGTGGAGGATTTTTCCAGAAGGCTTGTCTGTACGCTGACATCAAGTGCTGCACTTACTGCTTTTACAGAATTGATGGACTCTGCAAGAACGGTTGTGTAACGGATGACTGCAGGGATGATCTGCTTGGTTGCGATATCCACCATGGTCTTAGCCTCGATGTTGATGGCTTTTGCATAGCCTTCGTACTGGATCTCTGCTCTGGACTCAAGCTCTGCTCTTGTGAATACATTGAAGGATTCAAAAAGCTTCACAGCCTTGTCTGTAGTCAGTGCAGGGATGGCATCTACCATGGACGGAAGGATCGGAAGCCCACGTCTCTTTGCCTCTGCCTCCCACTCCGGTGCATATCCGTTTCCGTTGAATACAATACGCTGATGCTGGATCGCATACTCCTTGATCAGGTCATGTACTGCAGTATCAAAATCGTCTGCTGCTTCCAGACGGTCGCATGCACCACGGAATACTTCTGCTGCAATCGTATTCAGAACTACGTTGCACTCGGAAATGGAATCACGGGAACCAACCATACGGAACTCAAATTTGTTTCCTGTGAACGCAAACGGTGATGTTCTGTTTCGGTCTGTAGCATCCTTCATGAAATCCGGAAGTGTCTTAACACCGGTATCCAGGATCTCGCCGGTCTTACTGTGTGTGGCGGTACCTGTGCTGATCAGCTGCTCCAGCACATCCTGAAGCTGCTCACCGAGGAATACGGAGATAACTGCAGGCGGTGCTTCATTTCCACCGAGACGTTCATCGTTTCCAACGTCTGCTGCAGACTCTCTCAGAAGATCTGCGTGCTCATCAACGGCTTTCAGGATACAGGTGAGAACAAGAAGGAACTGGATATTCTCATGAGGAGTTTTTCCCGGCTCAAGAAGGTTGATCCCGTCATCCGTTGTCAGGGACCAGTTATTGTGCTTACCGGAACCATTAACTCCTGCAAATGGTTTCTCATGAAGCAGGCAGCGCATACCATGGCGGCTTGCAACTTTTTTGAGGATACGCATCATGATCTGGTTGTGATCTGCCGCAATATTTACCGGTGCGTAGATCGGTGCCAGCTCATGCTGTGCAGGTGCAACCTCGTTGTGCTGTGTCTTTGCTGTTACGCCCAGCTTCCAGCACTCCTCGTTGACTTCTTTCATGTATGCGGAGATTCTCTGACGGATGGTTCCGAAATAGTGGTCATCCATCTCCTGTCCCTTCGGCGGCATGGCACCGAAAAGAGTTCTTCCTGTGTAGATCAGGTCTTTTCTCTGGAGCCATTTCTCCTTGTCGACCAGGAAATATTCCTGCTCAGCTCCAACGGAAGGCGTTACTTTTTTGGAAGTTGTATTTCCGAAAAGGCGGAGAAGTCGAAGTGCCTGTGTATTGATCGCTTCCATGGAACGAAGAAGCGGTGTTTTCTGGTCAAGTGCCTCTCCTGTGTAGGAGCAGAATGCAGTAGGGATACATAAGATTCCGCCGGCTGCGTCATGACGTACAAAGGCCGGTGATGTACAATCCCATGTTGTATAGCCTCTGGCCTCGAATGTTGCGCGAAGTCCTCCGGATGGGAATGAAGATGCATCCGGCTCACCCTTGATCAGCTCCTTGCCGGAAAAGCTTAAGAGTACCTTGCCATCTTCTCTTGGTGCTGTGACAAATGCATCATGCTTCTCGGCAGTAACGCCTGTCAGCGGCTGAAACCAGTGACAATAATGAGTGGCACCCTTCTCGATGGCCCATTCCTTCATCTCATGTGCAACCACATCAGCGATCTCCATGGACAGCTCCTTGCCCTCTTCTATTGTCTTTTTCAGTTCGCGGTATACCTTCTTCGGCAGACGGTCCTGCATAACAGAATCGTTAAATACATCGCAGCCAAAGATTTCCTTTACGTTGATATAATCTCCCATTTCTTCCTCCTTTTCGTTCCTGTATATCCAGTCTTTCTTATGAGGAAAGACGTTTTCACCTCTGTATGATCACCTTGTCCTCGGATGCCCGGATCATTCTTCGCTGTTCTGGGTGATCTCCTTGAGCTCCTGCATTTTCTGGTTCAGCCGGCTTTTTTTCTGTTTCTTACTGCTGGTGAGATAAAGGTTCATGGCCTCATGAAGATTATCGATCTCCACACGGGTCTGGTCTCCTCCGAATTCTCCGTCCAGCGTCCACGGAACAGCCTCCTCCGACTCAATCACAACATGTGCGGATTTGAAAGAATAGATCAGATCTGTATTATCTTCTGCGGTGAGAAGTGCAGTCATGATCTCCTGAAGCTCCAGCGGATTCTTCGGGTTGGTGATCAGTGTCACCTCAAACAGTCCGTCATTCATATCCACATTTTTTCCGGTGAGGTTCTTAAAACCGCCTACAGATCTGGAATTACTGATCATGCCGTAGATAAAATCATTCTCTACGGTCAGCTCATCGGAAGTTACTTTCAGATGATAGGATTTCACCTCAAAAAGCTGTTTCATCCCTTCCAGCACATAGGCCACATGTCCCAGGATATTTTTCAGATCCTGGTCTGTCTCATAGGAAACATTGGTAAACAGTCCAAACGCAGCCACATAGGCAAATGTCTGGTTATTAAATTTACCGATGTCACAGTGATAGATCTGCTCCTCCATGATCATGGATGCAGCTGCAGTCATACTCTTCGGCATAAACAGACTGTTGGCAAAATCATTGGTGCTTCCTGCCGGGATATAGCCGATGGGTGTCTGGCTGCCCACTTCCACGATTCCGGTAACCACTTCATCCAGTGTACCATCACCACCACTGCAGGCGATCAGATCCACCTGATCCGCATATTCCTTCACCTGTTCATAAGCATCCTTCGGTCCCTGTGTGGCACGGATGATCACTTCGTACCCACCTTTATTAAAGATATCCACAATGTCCAGCAGATGCGTCTTGATTCTTCCTTTTCCTGCTTTGGGGTTGAAAACAAAAAGCATTCTTTTTTTCATTATCCAATCCTCATTTCCCGAAATGATTCGTTATGTCTATTCTTTTACTATGATAAAAAAAACGATGTAAAATGTCAATCTTAACTTTTCACATCTGGTCTTACCACATATGGACAGGAATTTATAACAAAAAAAGTCCGAAAACCCAATAAAATTGAATCTTCAGACCTTTTGTTAAGTAGCGAGAGGGGGATTCGAACCCTCGACACCACGGGTATGAACCGTGTGCTCTAGCCAACTGAGCTATCTCGCCATATCTTTTTGTAACATGGGACCTATAGGGCTCGAACCTATGACCCTCTGCTTGTAAGGCAGATGCTCTCCCAGCTGAGCTAAGATCCCATAACAGTTGCTCGTCTTAAGAACTCTTCTGTTCCGCAACTCGCTTTGCTATTATATAATGGTTTCTGACTTGTGTCAACAGTTTTTTTCACTTTTTTTAAATTTTTTAAAAAATATATGTTTTTTTGTATTTTTACAGTGGCAGGGAGGTCTGAAATCCCCTGCCACTGCAAGCTTACGGATATTACTTGAAGTATTCTACACCAGATTCGAAAATCTTGATATCCTGCTCTCCATAGATATTTACAGCCACACCTGCGTCACGACGCTCGCTGTGCGCCATCTTTCCGAGAACACGTCCATCCGGGCTTGTGATACCTTCGATGTTCATATAAGAACCGTTTACATTGAACTCGCCCTCATAGCCTGTTTCATCTACCGGTACATACTCCGTTGCGATCTGTCCGTTTTCTTTGAGTTTCTTCAGCCACTCATCATTTGCAACGAAACGTCCCTCACCGTGGGAAGCCGGGTTGCAGTATACACCGCCAAGCTGTGCTTTCTGAAGCCATGGAGACTTGTTGCTGACAACCTTGGTGTAAACCATCTTGGAGATATGGCGTCCGATGGTGTTGAAGGTCAGTGTCGGAGAATCTTCTTTCTGTCCGCAGATCTCACCGTATGGTACAAGACCAAGTTTGATCAGGGCCTGGAAACCATTACAGATACCAAGTGCAAGACCATCTCTCTCATTGATAAGCTTCATGACAGCTTATTTGATCTTTGCATTCTGGAATGCAGTTGCAAAGAATTTCGCAGAACCATCCGGTTCATCACCAGCGCTGAATCCACCTGGGAACATAATGATCTGTGCCTGATCAATTGCTTTCTCAAAGAGTTCTACAGAATCATGGATATCCTCTGCTGTCAGG
>ERZ869979.629-NODE-629-length-10740-cov-3.412173_pt1 | contig 10740 bp, 8 predicted proteins | sample MGYA00521269_ERZ869979 | MGnify/ENA primary metagenome ERZ869979 (study PRJEB32232, sample SAMN07284974) | human gut metagenome | biome: human-associated habitat; material: feces | host: Homo sapiens | place: Tanzania | collected 2014-04-05 ... | reverse complement strand
GTGGGCGGCTACCGCAACAAGCGCGAGGATGACCTCGGCGCACTGGCCAAGCGCCTGGCCGAGCGTGTCATCCGCACCGGCTGCTACTACGAGATGGAGCCGATGAACCCCTACGAGCGCCACATCATCCACACCGCCATCGCCGATATCGAGGGCGTGCGCAGCGAGAGCAAGGGCGAAGGCCCGGCCCGCCATGTGGTGCTGTACTCCACCGACCCCAACGCCTGCAACCTGCCTGACCGCGACAATGCCCGCAACCAGCGCGGCCCCCGCCGTGACGGCCAGCGCGGTCCCCGCCGCGACAACCGCGGCCCGCGCGGCCCCAGAGCCCCGCGTGAGGGCGGCCGTGGGCCCCGCTACGGCGCACCCCGCCGCGACCGCAATGACCGCGGCCCGCGCTACGGCGGCCCCCGTTCCAGCGTGCCCGGCCGTGAGTTTGCCGACCGCCCGCGTGACCCCGATGCAAAGCCGATGGCACCCAAAACCACCGAGCGCATCCACGACGGTGATGATTTCGCCTTTGGCAAGATCGAGTTTTAAACAGAATTGTTGAAAAAAGCAGCCCGACTGTAAAAGTTGGGCTGCTTTTTTTGGTGGGGGGCAAGGTGGGCAAAGCCCCTCAGGCCTGCTTCGCGGCCAGCTCCCCACTTCGTGGGGCGCCTTTTTGCGCGGGCTTTGCCCGCGTGAGAGCCTCCCCTCCGAGGGGAGGTGACGAGCGAAGCGAAGTCGGAGGGGCTTTCGCACCTTGCCGCCAGCGTTCGTCCCCACAAAAAACTGCCCGCGGCAGAACACCGCGGGCGGGAAAAAAGGATGCTGAATTTTATTCGGTCACTTCGCCGGAAATCTCCTTGATGGCGGAAACCGTTGCCGCCAGATTCTGCATGTCGCTGGGCACGATCAGCTTGGTGGCCTTACCGTCAGCGACCTTCTCCATGGCCTCCATGCTGCGCAGGGCCAGATAGTTGTGGTTGGGGTTCGCCTCGTTGATCATGCGGATGGCATCAGCCTGCGCCTTCTGCACGGTCAGCAGGGCCTCGGCCTCGCCCTCGGCCTCGCGGATGCGCTGCTGCTTGACAGCCTCGGCGCGCAGGATGGCGGACTCCTTCTCGCCCTCGGCGCGGGTGATGGCGGCCTGCTTTTCGCCCTCGGCCAGCAGGATCGACGCGCGCTTCTCACGGTCGGCCTTCATCTGCTTTTCCATCGCCTGACGGATCTCGACCGGCGGCTCGATGTTCTTCAGCTCAACGCGGTTGACCTTGATGCCCCAGCGGTCGGTCGCCTCATCAAGGCTGGCCGTGATCTTGGTGTTGATGAGGTCGCGGCTGGTCAGCGTCTCGTCCAGCGTCATCGAGCCGATGATGTCGCGCAGGGTCGTGGCGGAAAGATTCTCAATGGCCTGGATCGGGCGGTTGACGCCGTAGGCGTACATCTTGGCATCGAACACCTGAAAAAAGACAACGGTGTCGATCATCATCGTGACATTGTCGCGGGTGATGACGGGCTGCGGGGGAAAGTCGGCGGCCTCCTCCTTCAGGGAGACCTTGCGGGAGATGCGCTCCACAAAGGGGGTGCGGATGTGCAGGCCTGCGCCCCAGGTGTCCTTGTATACGCCAAGCCACTCAGTGACATAGGCGTTGGACTGGGGGACGATGACGATGCAGCGCACCAGCACCACAAGAATAACGATGAGCAAAAGGGCAAAAATGAACAGCGGCATAGGGTCTCCTCCTTTTTTTAAACCGCGGCCGCATCGGCGGTCACGGGAACTACGATAAGCACGGCACCGTCCACGGCGGTGACCTGACAGCGCGCGCCCTTGGCAAGCGGCACACCGGCGCGGGCCTGCCAGTCAAGGCCGTCCACCCGCACACGGCCCGGCATGCCGGGCTCAATATCCACCAGCACAACGCCCTGCTTGCCGATGGTCAGCGGCGAGCCGTTTGTGACAGGGGGCTGCGCATGGCCGCGGCGGCGCAGCAGGCCGGGCACCATCAGCGCCAGCGTCACGGCGGAAACTACGGCAAAGACCAGCAGCTGCCAGCCGAAGCTGACTGTGAACAGGCTGACGACCATGGCCGCCGCTGCGCCCACGGCAAACCAGACCGAGACAAGGGCCGTGGTGGCGGCCTCGACCGCGATAAAGGCAACGATGGCAACCAGCCAGAGTATTGTATCAAACCACATGGAAAACGCTCCCTTCTGCAGGATCATCTTGTGAACACTGTAACATTCTGCCGTTGTCCTGTCAAGATTTTGAGAAAAATTTTACAGTGGCCTTACAGCAGTGCCGCAAAGGTGTCCTCGTTGTACACCTGCACCCCGTTGGCCTTCAAAAGGGCTGCGGTCAGGCCGTCCCCGCTGATTCTGCGGTGGCGGAAGGTCCCATCGTAGATCGTGCCGCTGCCGCAGCTGGGGCTGTTGGCCTTCAGGATGGCGGCGCGGCAGTTGTACAGCCGGGCCAGCTGCAGGGCGGCCTCGGCCCCGCGGCGGTACTGCGCCGTCACATCGGCTCCGGCCTCGGTCAGGACGCGGTCGCCGCAGCGCTCGGCCGGCGGGCGGGGCGTGGGCAGGCCGCCGTAGACCTCGGGGCAGACGGGGATCAGGGTGTGGCCGCTCTGCCGCAGGGCCTGCAGCAGGGCGGGGCAGGCGTTGTCGCCGCCGGAGTATTTGCAGGCGATGCCCAGCAGGCAGGCGCTGACGAGGATATTCATAAAAGCACCGGCTTTCCGTATAATATGCGTTACAGACAGTGTAGCATAAAAAGGGGAGGGACTGCAATGAAAAACTGGTTGGAGCGCACGCCCCGCACCATGGGCGATTGGCTGGCACTGGCGGCAGGCACGGCGCTGCTGCTGGCGGCGGCAGGGCAGCTGCCGGGGCTGCTGCGCGCCGCAGCGGGACTGCTGGCACTGCTTGCACCGTTCGGCTGGGGGCTGGTGCTGGCCTATGTGCTGGACATCCCCACCCGCTTTTTTGCAGCAAAGCTGTTCGGCGGGCGGCGCGGCGGGGCGCTGGCGGTCAGCTATGCGCTGCTGTTTGGGGTGCTGGCCCTGCTGGCGGCGCTGGTCGTGCCCCAGCTGGTGCAGAGCCTGGCCGCCTTTGCCGGGCGGCTGGGTGCGTATGAGGAAACGCTGCGCCGCCTGCTGGCCTGGGTGCAGGCAACCTTCGGCATCGACACGGCCACCGCCGGGCGGCTGGTGCAGGCTGCGGGGCGCGCCCTGCAGGGCTGGCTGGCTGCGTTGTCCCGCACGGCGGCGCAGTCAGCGGCCAAGGCTGCATCCGGTGCGGCGGGGGCGGCAGCGGATGCCTTTGTTACGCTGGCAGTCAGCATCTATCTGCTGTCCGGCAAGGCGGAGCTTCTGCAGGCGGCGCGGTGCTGCCTGCGGGCCGCCCTGCCGCCCGGTGCGGCTGCGGGGGTGCTTTCGGTCTGCCGGCTGGCAAACCGGATCTTCAGCGGCTATCTCGGCGGGCAGCTGGTCGATGCCCTGCTGGTCGGCGGCGAGACCTTTGCGCTTATGTCGATCTTCGGGCTGGAGTATGCGCCGCTGCTGGCGGTGCTGGTCGGGGTGACGAACATTGTGCCGGTGCTGGGGCCGTTCCTCGGCGCGGTGCCGGGTATTGTGATTTTGCTGCTGGAGGCCCCGTGGAAGGCGGCGGAGTTTGCCATCATCATCTTTGTAGTCCAGCAGGTGGACGGCAATTTTATCGCGCCGCGTATTCTGGGCGGTGCCACCGGCCTGCCCGGGCTGGGGGTGCTGCTGGCCATCGTGGTGGGCGGGGCGTGGTTCGGCATCCCCGGCATGGTGCTGGGCGTGCCGACGCTGGCTGTGCTGGCGGCGCTGGCCCGGCAGGCGGTGGGGGCCGGGCTGACCGCACGCGGCCTTGCTGCAGACGGCGCCCCCGTCCACGAAGACCCGCCCCCGCAATAGCGGGCAACGCCCCGCCGCCCGCAGAAAATTCACACCTTATCTATTGCAATGCGCCCGTGTATGGCATACAATGTCAATAATGCGGTCATTCTGCAGATTTTATGACAAAGAGGGGCGGAGCATTTGAACGAAAAACACATCTGGTCCAAAAGGCCGGAGTCTATGCTGGACTGGTTCTGCGTGGTCGGGGCCTGTATTGCATTTTACCTGCTTTTGAACAATCTGGGGTATTTCCTCGGGCGCATCGGCATTTTTATCAACATTCTGTCGCCGTTTGCGGGCGGCATCGTCATCGCCTATATCCTTGACCCGATGGTCAAATTCTTCTATACCAGACTGTTTAAGGAGAAGAAGGGCACGCGCGGCTTTGCCATCCTGCTGGCCTACGCCGTGGCGATCCTGCTGCTTATGCTGCTGGCCTGGCTGGTCGTGCCGCAGATCGTGAACAGCATCGGTATGCTGTTCACGAACTTCCCCAGCTACATACAGGGCGTGCAGGAAATGCTGCTCTATGTCCAGAGCGAGTACGGCATCGACCTGCAGCAGGCCACCAAAATGCTTGATGATTCCGAGGCCATGGTCAAGGAAATCTATGCGATGGCCACCAATGCCATGCCGCAGATCGTGGCAAGCATCGGCAGCGTGGCGTCCAACTTTGTGGCAATCTTCACCTCGATCGCGGCCAGTATCTACATGCTGGCGGACAAGGACCATCTGCTGCACCAGCTGCGCACGCTGGCGCACGCCTTCCTGCCGGAGAAGGTGGCCTCCAACACGCTGCGCATCTGCCACTACGCCAATGTAAACTTTACGGGCTTTTTTGTGGGCAAGATCATCGACTCCGCCATCATCGGCGTTATCACCTTTGTAGCCATGACGATCCTGCGGCTTGATTTTGCCGTGCTGATCAGCGTGTTTATCGGCATTACGAATATTATCCCGGTGTTCGGTCCCTTTATCGGCGCGATCCCAAGCGTGTTTATCCTGCTCTTGATAGATCCGCTGCAGGCGGTTATCTTCTGTGTGCTGATCCTCATCATCCAGCAGCTGGACGGCAACTTCATCGGCCCCAAGATCCTCGGGTCGTCCATCGGCATCTCGGCGCTGTGGATACTCTTTTCGATCGTGGTCGGCGGCGATCTGTTCGGCATCGTCGGCATGATCGTGGGCGTGCCGGTCTTTGCCACCCTCTACGGTCTGGCGCAGGAGTTTGTCCACTATGCGCTGGATAAGCGCGGCATCGACAGCGAGGGCAATCCGGTAGAACACGAAATTGAAGATGCAGAAAATGTGTTTGAGTAAAGGGGGACGAAAGCCCCTCCGGCCATCGCTGACGCTCGGCCACCTCCCCGCTATGCGAGGAGGCTTTCACGCGGGCAAAGCCCGCGCAAAAAGGCTCCTCACGAAGTGGGGAGCTGGCCGAGTTTACGAGGCCTGAGGGGCTTTGCCCGCTTGCCACAAAAATAAGCCGCTGTTTACAGCATAACCCTGTAAACAGCGGCTTTTTCTTTTTGCAATTTATGCCCCCGGCAGCAGCGTTACAACATCGCGCAGCAGCACCAGCGGGCTTTCGCCCTTCTGGACGCGCAGGCTGAGATAGGGCCGCCCGATGGCGTTGTACAAAACGCGGTGGGGATACTGCTCCATAACCTTGTCAAGCTGCTTCGGGCCGACGATGTCGGAGTAGAGGATCAGCTGATCGCCGCGCTGGACGATCTCGGCAATGCCGACCCGTGCCGCCGTCACCCGCACAAGGGATACATCCACCAACCCCTGCACGCTCCTGGGCGGGCTGCCGTACCGGTCGATCAGCTCATCCAGCACATCCTCGGCGTCGGCGGTCGTTTCAATGGCGGCGATCCGCTTGTAGGCCTCGATGCGCCCGGCGGCATCGGGGATATATTCCTCCGGCAGGAAGGCGTCCACCGTAATGTCCACAAGGCAGTCGCTCTTGTCGGGGGGCGGGGCCTCGCCGCGTGCGGCGGCAATGGCCTGACCCAGCATCTTAACATACAGGTCGTAGCCGACAGCCTCCATGTGGCCGTGCTGGCTGTGGCCTAAGAGACTTCCCGCGCCGCGTATCTGCAAATCGCGCATGGCGATGCGGAACCCGGAGCCGAAGGAGGTAAACTCCCGGATGGCGGAAAGCCGCTTGGCGGCGACCTCGGTCAGCACCTTGTCGCGCGTAAAGGTGAAATACGCATACGCCTTGCGGGAAGAACGCCCCACGCGGCCGCGTATCTGGTAAAGCTGCGAAAGGCCCATCCGGTCGGCATTCTCGATAATCAGCGTGTTGCAGTTGCGCACATCAACGCCGGTCTCAATCAGCGTTGTGCAGACAAGGATGTCGATCTCATTGTCCAGCAGCTGCTGCCACACCGAGGAGATCTGCTCCTCGGTCATCTTGCCGTGGGCGATGCCGATGCGCGCGCCGGGGACGAGCCTGCCGACCCGGGCGGCACATTCCTCAATATTATCGACCCGGTTGTGCAGGTAGTAGACCTGCCCGCCGCGGGCCAGCTCCTTGCGGATGGCCTCGGCAACGATGCCCTCATCATATTCCAGCACATAGGTCTCGATGGGCTGGCGCTCAAAGGGCGGCTGCTCGATCGTGCTCATGTCCCGTATGCCGGACAGTGCCATATTCAGCGTGCGGGGGATCGGCGTGGCGGACAGGGTCAGCATATCCACACCGATGAAGTTCTGCTTTAGCTTCTCCTTGTGCTTGACGCCGAAGCGCTGCTCCTCGTCAATGATGACAAGGCCCAGATCCCTGAACTTTACATCGTTGGACAGCAGGCGGTGGGTGCCCACCACGATGTCCACGGTGCCGTCCTTCAGGCCGCGCAGCGTCTCCTTCTGCTCCTTGGCGGTGCGGTAGCGGGACAGCAGGCCGATGCGGATAGGGAAGGACTCCATCCGGGTCAGCGCCGTGTTGAAGTGCTGCCACGCCAGAATCGTGGTTGGGGCCAGAATGGCGCACTGCTTGCCGCCCATCACGCATTTGAAGGCGGCGCGCAGCGCAACCTCCGTCTTGCCGAAGCCGACATCGCCGCAGAGCAGACGGTCCATCGGCCACGGCTCCTCCATGTCGTGCTTGATCTCGGCCGCGCAGGTCAGCTGGTCGGGGGTCTCCTCGTAGGCAAAGCGCTGCTCAAAATCCCCCTGCCAGGTGTCATCATCGGGGAAGGCGTAGCCGTGCGCCTGCTTGCGGCGGGCATACAGCTCGATCAGCTCCTTGGCCATCTGCTCGGTGGCGGCCTTGACCTTTTTGCGGGTCTTGGCCCAATCGGTGCCGCCAAGGTGGCTCAGTTTGACATTGTCGCTGTCGCCCGGCGCCGTATAGCGGGACAGCAGATCCAGCTGGGTGACCGGCACATACAGGACATCTTTTTTGTCATACTCGATGCGCAGGTAGTCCTTCTGCACACCCTGCACGGTCATACGCTGGATGCCCGCATACCGGCCGATGCCGTGGCTCTGGTGTACGACCAGATCGCCGACGGTGATCTCGCTCAGGCTGTTCAGGGCATCCTTGCTGCGCTTTTTCTTTTTCTGCGCACTGCTGACGCCGAACGCACGGGCCGTAAAGACCGCGTACCGGGCAAACGGCAGGCTGCACCCGGCGGATAGCTGCCCCGGCAGCACCTGCACCAGCCCGGCGGTGCCCGCAGCGGCGGCATCGGTGGTGACCTGCAGCCCCTTGGTGCGCAGGTCGGCGGCAAGGCCGGCCGCCGCGCGGGGGGTACCGGCCATAACGGTCACGGCTGCGCCGCCGCTGCACAGCGGCTGTATATCCTCCAGCAGCGCAGCGACCTCACCGCCCCAAGCGGGCAGCGTGTGGGCCGGTGCGTTGACGATGGCCTTCAGCGGTATGTCAGGCATGCTGCGCGCAAAGTTCTCGGCGCAGAGCGTGCGGTGGGCGGCGGTCTGCGCCCAAAGCCAGCCGGCCTCGGTGTAGAGCTTGTCCAGCCCGGGGGCGAGTGCGCCGTCCTCCATCAGGGCGGAGAACTCCTCCCCCCGGCGGTAGGCGGTGGCGCGCGCGGCCTCCCGCAGGGAGGCCGGCTCCTCCAGAATCAGCAGCGGGTCATCAAAATAGTCAAGCAGTGTGGCGGGCTCTGGATAGCGCAGCGTCAGATACTTGTCCATGTCCACCGGCATCGCGCCGCCGTCCAGCTGGGCCAGATCTGCGGCGGTGCAGGCCTCAAGCGCGGTGCGCCGCTTGCCGCGCGCCTTTTTGATGCAGCTGCGTATCAGGGCGGCAGCCTCGGCGGGCTGGGCAAACAGCACCTCACGCGCGGGAGAGACATAGATTTTTTCGATCGGCTCGTCCCGGCGCTGGGTGGCCAGATCGAAGCTGTGCATCGTGTCGATCTCGTCCCCCCAGAACTCCAGACGGGCGGGCTGCTTCATGTCGGGCGCGTAGATGTCCACAATGTCGCCGCGGATCGAAAACTGGCCCGGCCCGTCCACCTGATCGCGTCGGGCATAGCCCGCACCGTACAGCAAGGCGGTCAGCTCGGCCCGGGGCAGCGTGTCGCCGGGGTGCAGGGTGCGGGTGTTGGCGCAGAACTCGGCCCGCGGCGTTGTGTACTGGGTCAGGCCCTCGTCCGGCACGCAGACGGCCTGCAGCCGCCCGCCCACCAGATCGCCCAGCACAGCCAGACGGCGGTACTCGTACTCGCGGCCTGTGCCCTCGATGGGGCGCAGCACATAATCGCGCGCAGGGAACACTGCTGCGGTGATGCCCAGCGCGTTCAGATCACCGGCAAAGCGGGTGGCCTCGGCCTCGCCGGGCGTCACAATGCAGAGCGGGCGGCCCAGCGCCTGCGCCAGCGCGGCGTAGATCAGGGCGCGCCCTGCGCAGGGAACGCCAAATAAGGCGCAAGCCCCCGGGGACCCGAGCGCCTGCGCCAGCTTGTTGTATTCTTCGGTTTTGGTAAAAAGTGCGTTGAACATAGAATACCCACATATATAGCAAACATAGGGCGACCTGTCCTCAGGCCGCCCTATGCCTGACTATTGCTGTATCAGCTCAAAAATTCGGCCTTCAGCCAGCCGTATTTGCCGTCATAGTTCACAACGACCCAGCTGCCGTCCTCGTTGGCGCCCAGTGCGGTCACGACGGTGGAGGCGGGAACCTTGGACACCTTGTCATAGTCGGTGCCGGGGCCGGCGCGCATGTTCAGGTTGTTGTCAGGTGTGACAGTGTAGCTCGGCTGCTCGCCCTCGTTGTAGATAACGGCAGGCTGGACGCTCAGGCCGTCAAAGGTGGGCACGGGGGTCGGCTCCGGGGTGGGCTCCGGCTCGGCGGGCTGCTCCTCGGCAGGGGGAACGGCGGTGTCGCCGGTGGCCTCTGCGGGGAAGCTGTCGGCAGTCGGGTCATCCACACCTGCTGCAGCAGAGGTGGTATCGCTCGCCGCAGGGGTCGCGTCACCGCTGCCGGTCTGGCCGTCAAGGTTGCCGGTCAGCAGCAGCACGCTGAAGATGATGCTGGCAACCAGCGCGACGGCGCAAAGCACCAGACGGGTCATGGCTTTCTTTCGTAAATCACTCATGGTAACACATCCCTCAGTGGTTGAACTTGTTCTGGGCGTACTGCAGGTTGCCGTCCATCAGCAGCCTGCAGGCGTCCTCAATGTCCGGGTAACGGTCGGTCATCGCTTTGCGGTCGGCGGGGGGCAGCTTGCCCAGCACCCATGCGGCCAGATCGTACTGCGGGTTGGGCTTGGCGCCGATGCCGATGCGGATGCGGGCAAAATTCTCTGTGCCGAGGCTCGCAATGATGCTTTTCAGCCCGTTGTGGCCGCCTGCGGACCCGTGCGGCCGGATGCGCAGATGCCCCGGCTCCTGCGTGATGTCATCACACAGGACGATCACATGGTCTGCGGGGATCTTATAAAAGTTGGCGGCGGGCGCGATGCTCTGGCCGCTCAGGTTCATATAGGTCAGCGGCTTGAGCAGCACGACCTTGTGGTCGCCCACCTGCGCCGTGCCGTACAGCCCCTGCCATTTGGCCTTGGCAATGTCGCAGTGCCACTGTGCGGCCAGATAGTCCAGTGCTTCAAACCCGGCGTTGTGGCGGGTGCCGTCATATTTCGGTTCGGGGTTGCCCAGCCCGGCAATGAGCCAGTCTGCCCCGGAGGTCATTCCAAACATAGATATATCCTTTGAAAAATCGTGAAGTACCGTAGGGGCCGGGCATGCCCGGCCCGGCAGCGTAAGATAAGCGGCTGCTTATGGGAAGGCCGCGGGGCGTCTGGGACGCCGCCCCCTGCAACGCTTTACTTCCCTTTCTTCTCCGCTTCCAGTTTCTGTTTCTTGGCGATATACTTCTCCAGCTTGCGCTCGCCCCAGCCGTTGATCTCGGTCTGCTTGGCACGCTCAATGCCCAGCGCACCGGCCGGCACGTCATGGCCGATGGTGGAGCCGGCTGCCGTGAAGGCATGGTCGCCGACCGTGACAGGGGCCACGAGGTTTGTGTTGCAGCCGATGAAGGCGTAATCGCCGATGGTCGTGTGGAACTTGCCCTCGCCGTCATAGTTGCAGGTCACGGTGCCGCAGCCGAAGTTGCAGTACTTGCCCACGGTGGCATCGCCGATGTAGGTCAGGTGGCTGACGGTGTTGCCCTCGGCAAAGTCGGCGTTCTTCGTCTCGACATAGGCACCCAGATGGCAGCCCTCGGCAGTTCTGGTGCCGGTGCGCAGATGGCTGAAGGGGCCGATCTTGTTGTTGGGGCCGATGTGGCTTTCATAGCACTGGCTGGCGTTGACGGTGGAGCCGGCCTCGACAACGGTATCCTCCAACAGGG
>ERZ869979.628-NODE-628-length-10756-cov-5.182976_pt1 | contig 10756 bp, 8 predicted proteins | sample MGYA00521269_ERZ869979 | MGnify/ENA primary metagenome ERZ869979 (study PRJEB32232, sample SAMN07284974) | human gut metagenome | biome: human-associated habitat; material: feces | host: Homo sapiens | place: Tanzania | collected 2014-04-05 ... | reverse complement strand
CTTGTACTCTTCTTATAGGTAGCGGTGTAGTACTCTTTACCTGTATCCTGCTGACCGGTCTTACCCCAACCAAGTCGGAGTTTCAAGTCGCTGATAGCATCAACATCTTTCAGGAATTTTTCGTCCTTGATACGCCATGCGAAGGCTGCTGATGGGAAGAAACCCCAACGGTGTCCGTCTGCAAAGCGGCTTGAACCATCATAACGGGCAGTGAATGTAAGGAGGTAACGATCCAACAAAGAATAGTTAGCACGACCATACCAGCTCACAAGATAAGTCTGTCCCTTCCAGTAGAGTTCTTTAGAAGATTTAACTGTTCCTGCAAGAGGATTGCCTGCGTCGTCTTTTCCCTCATTTGTACTAGGATATCTTGATATGCTCCATTCGTTTCCCCAATATTTCATGTGGCTATATTCGTAACCAGCTGTGATGTCAAAATGGTTAGCCTTATTGAAATCTTTGGTATACTGAGCATAAGCTGTTGCTACGAGGTTATACTTTTTCTCTGTATTATCAGTAGTACCTCCATAGTAGTATCCGTATGTGGATTTAGGGTTGTTGCGAGTATACTCACCACCATCGCTATATTCACCAGCTAAGTTAGCATGCAAATGAAGATCCTCAAAACCATGAATCTTATAGTCTGCCTCTATGTTACCCAAAAGAATGTTTGCACTCTTGTGGAAGTTGTAATTTTCAACCTTTTCTACAGGGTTAGTAGGAGCATCGTCGTTACGGTTATATGGGAATGTTGGGTCATATGAGGTAGTAGGTAATGCCCACTGCCAATAGCCACCCCAGTTCTTGAATTTCTCGTCGCTGCTCTTTACAGGGCGGGTAGGATCCATAGAGACAGCTGCACCTACTGCATCCTGTCCACCTGGATTTGTTTTAGAGTAAGAATACTTACCGTTGATGTTCAGGTTGAGGTGCTTGTCGAGCAATGAAGGATTGATGTTGAAGCCTGCGGTAACGCGCTTATAGTCAGAACCCTTCAGAATACCTTCTTGGCCAGTGTAACCAACGCTGACACGATAAGGCATTGACCATGATTTCTTGCTGATGCCACCTGTTAAACTTACATTATGCTCATGGCTGACAGCTGCACGGTAAATCTCGTCCTGCCAGTCGGTATCGTATGTGCCGGCAGAATAATCTGGAGTTCCATCTTCGTTGAACTTCTTCCAGCCTAAACCTTTGTAGGCAGAAGAATCTTCACCATAATAGTTCTTGATGAAGTCTGTATATTCAGAAGCATTCATCACATCCATCTTCTTGGCAACAGTACTTACTGAAAGTGTACCATTGTAAGAAACCTGTGGCTTCTGACCGCTACGACCCTTCTTGGTTGTAATGATGATGACACCATTAGAACCACGGGAACCATAGATGGCTGTAGCTGAAGCATCCTTCAATACGGTGAAGCTCTCGATATCGTTAGGATTGACAAGAGAAAGAGGGTTGTTAACACCCTTTGTATTATTGTTATCCATAGGCATACCATCGATAACAATCAATGGGTTGTTGCTCGCAGTAAGAGAAGCTCCACCACGGATACGAATCTGTGCACCATCACCAGGAGCACCCGTTGATGAGTTTACATTTACACCGGCAATTTTACCCTGGATCATATCCTGTGCGGAAGTAATGATACCATGGTTCTTCTCATCAGGCTTGATAGCTGTAACGGAACCAGTCAAGTCGTTCTTCTTAGCCACACCGTAGCCGATGACAACGACTTCGTTCAAAGACTTAGAGTCATCTTCCAAGGTAATGTTCATGTTACTAGATGCCTTCACAGTCTGTGGTGTCATACCCAGATAGGTGAATGTAATCTTGGCACCTGGCGCTGCATCAACTGAGAAGTTACCATCCATGTCGGTAATGCCCACTGCCTTACCGTTAACTGTAATGGTAGCACCCATGATAGGCTCACCAGAAGCATCCTTCACATGTCCCTTAATTGCATTACTCTGCGCAAAGGAACTCACCGTCAGAAGCAGACCGCTTGCTAGGGTCAACGCTCTGAGAGGCAATTTAATTTTTACCTGCTTCATCATTTGCTTGATTTTTAAGTCTGCAACTAGCCTTTACCTAGAAGGGTTTCGAATGCCTCATGTACCTAAAAGCGTACCTAAAGGGGGCTTGATTTGGTCTAAAAGACTCACCGCCTCCACCTTTTTTCGGTTCACTATTTCAGCATATACTTGCGTGGTCGTGATGTTTTGATGACCCAACAGTTTGCTGGTGGTATAGAGGTCCACTCCCATCGTCAGCAAGGTGGTGGCAAAGGTGTGGCGAGAGACATGAAAGGTTACAGGCTTTTCAATGCCCGCCTCCCTAGCCCATTGCTTCATTCGGTAATTGACAGAGAAATACGATGGCAACGAAAAGACCTTGTCTTCTACCCTAGCCTGTCCCCTTGCAGGCATCCATGCCAAGGCATTCTCCGACAAGGGTATCGTCACCACATGGCGACTCTTCACCATCTGCTTGCTAATATAGTATCCCTCTGTACCCTTCCCGATATCAGCCCATCGCAACGACCTTACATCACTAAGGCGCAAGCCACAGAAACAAGCAAAGAGGAAGGCGCATTTCACGGTATCAGCCTTGCACGGCGTAACCATCAGCAATTTGATTTCCTCTATGCTGAGATAACAACGCTTACTCTCTTGCTTGCTGAGCATTTTGCGTTCTTCTTTCTTTAATAGTTTAGTGGGATTCTTGGGTATGATGCCTTCTCTCACAGCCTCATTCAATACGGTAACAAACGTGTTGAAATAGAGTCTGGCTGTACCCTTAGCCAAATCTTTCTCATGATGTTCGCCCCGCATGGGCACATCCGTACCAATGGTCTTGGCATGAGCCAGATACTGCACCCAACCTTCACAATACGTCTTGTCCAGTTGTGCCATGCGAATATTCTCACCCTTGTATCTTATCAAATGCAAGAGGGTATGCTGGATGTTGGCAGCATGACTGCCACTCTGTCCTTGCTGTCTTTTTTGGTCTGCATATAGCAACATCCAGTCTTTTAAGAGCATATCCTTGGTCTTCATCTCTCGCTGATAGTTACCGTGGCTCATACTCCACTCTCTGATTCGCTCACATCGGATGAGGATGGCGGTGCGCAAAGTTGCTTCATTCTTTGCCTTTGCCTCCTTGTCACTTCCCCTTTTGTCATCTACCAGCAACAATCCCTTCAACCGCTCATAGGTATAGCCCCTACCCTTGCTTCCAGCTTGATAAGTACGGAGATAGATAGCCTTGTTGCCATTCTTCAAAGGTTTCACCCAAATCTTGATGGGTTCCTTCGCTTTTGTTTTAGTTCTCTTTTTCGCCATAATCTTTACTGTTTCGTCTGTGCAAAATTATACGGAAAAACTATCTTCTTCAAGTCTTTCAAGTTAAAGTACCTAAAGATGTACCTAAAGAAACAACTTAACGAGTAGATGCAAACGATTGCACAAATCGTTTGCATCTGGTTGCTTCTTTATTCTCTTTCTATCCACTCTTCCTTTTATTTGATATTTGTATTATCGAGAGGAAATTTATGTAAAATAAGCCGCTTTCTTTGTCTGCAAAAGTACGAAAAATCCTTGTATTATGGCAAGCATGGCGCTCTCGCCAATAACTTAGACACAACGCTCCCTGCTACAGAAGCACTAGAGGTAAAATCGTTATTGAAAGACCCTTATATTTTCGACATGCTCACTTTCACCGACCAATATGACGAAAGAGACATTGAAATTGGCCTCATCAAACATATCGAAAAATTCTTGGTCGAAATGGGAGCTGGCTTCGCTTTTATGGGAAGACAATATCACATTGAGGTCTCAGGTGACGACTATTATATCGATATGCTGATGTATAACACCTTTATGCACAGGTATTTAGTTATAGAATTGCAAGCCACTGACTTCATGCCCGAATACATCGGTAAGCTCAATTTCTATTGCTCTGCCGAAAGATTTTCGCAGCAGCCTTCCTTCCATTGAAGAAATCGAAAAGGGACTCAACGAATGGAATCAAGAATAACATCCAATAGGCGGCTCTCGTTTCTGGGAGTCGCCTATTTTTCTTTATCCTCATCCTTTTCAAGTATTTTTCCCTAAAACCTTGGAAGTTACGAGGAAAAGTCGTAACTTTGCCACCAACTAACAAAGACAAGGCATGACAGAAACTGAAATTAAGCAAATGCTTGCCCAAGGCGAACGACTTACCCTGGAATGCAAAAAAGCAAAGACGGAGCTCCCAAAATCAGTTTGGGAGTCATATTCCGCTTTTGCCAACACTATTGGTGGCTATATATTATTAGGTATTGACGAAAACAGAAAAGAAACGGATGTTGCCAAACGTTTTACTATCATCGGAGTTGACAATATTCCTAAGATTATCTCTGATTTATGGAACACCATCAATAGTAACAAAGTAAATAGAAACATTTTGCTAGACTCAGATGTAGAGATAACTACAATAGACGGGAAATCTATTGTATGTATCCACGTGCCACAAGCAGATTGGCGAATGAAGCCTGTCTTCTTAAATGAAAATCCTTACAAAGGTTCCTTCAAGCGCAACCATGAAGGTGATTACCATTGCACAGAAATGGAAGTAAGAGCCATGATTCGTGATGCTAACGAAGATGGCAATGACGGAGGATTACTAGATGCTTTTACTCTAGATGACATTGATACAAATACGCTCCATGGTTACCGTAATCAATTCAGAATACTAAATGCCGACCATGATTGGAACGATAAGGATGATAAAGAATTCTTGCGACTTTTAGGTGGATATACTAAGAATAGACAAACAGGAAAAGAAGGACTGACGGTAGCAGGACTAATGATGTTTGGAACAGGGTTAGCCATAAGGGAGCGATTTGGAAATTTTCGCATGGACTATCTCGACATGAGCCAACTAGAAGGTGAGGAAAGATATAGAGACTGACTAACTTACGATTGGCATTGGGAGAACAACTTGTATCAATTCTTTAGAATTGTTATGCCTAAGTTGACATTCGACTTACCTCACCCTTTTCATCTGGAAGGTTATCAGCGTGTAGATGACACACCACAAATGAAATAAGAGAAGGATTTACCAATTCGATTATTCACTCTGACCTATTCTTGGATAGTGGTATCTTAAGGATAGAAAAGCATGATGACTGCCTATGCTTACGAAATCCTGGAAATTTGAAACTTCCGATAGAAAACATCTATGAAGGTGGGGTTTCAAAAGCACGCAACCCAAGAATACAGAATATGCTCCGTATGATAGGATATGGTGAGAATATAGGTTCTGGATTTCCTAAAATTATCTCTGCTTGGCAAAAGGCAGGTTGGGGTAAGCCTGAATTAATAGATAAATACGAGTTACAAGAGGTAGAACTACGATTACCTATTCCTAATGAAACTGGTGGTCAAACTGGTGGTCAAACTGGTGGTCAAACTGGTGGTCAAACTGGATCACCAAAAACAATTGAAAAAGTTTTTGAATTAATAAAAGACAATCCGTATATAACAAGACAAGAACTCGTGGACAAAATAGGTATCAAGGCAAGTGCAATACAAAAACACATAGAAAAGCTAAAGGCTCAAAAAAGAATAGAGCGTGTTGGTTCTTCTACATTTGGAGGTCATTGGGACATCAAAGAATAAATAATCCTTCGTTTCATCATCGAAACAACAATATTCAGTAGGCGGCTCTCCTCCAATCCGAGAGTCGCCTATTTTTCTTTATCATCATCCCTACATTTTCCCCCAAAACTTTGGAAGTTAGGAGGAAAAGTCGTATCTTTGCAGAAGAAAAGCTGCACTCGGCAAATTGAAAGTAAGTTTTCTTTGCGCTCGTTTGCATTTTCTTTGCACCGAATAAGTACAACATTTATATTTTTATGATTATGAGAACAGGCGACAAAGTATTAATATCTCCAGACTTGACACATGCCAAAGACTGGATACAGGGCGAAGTGATTGAAGTTGAGAACAATCCTTTCGTAGGAATTGTCATCTCCGCAAAAACCGCAGATGGGAACATCTTCTTTGGATATAAGGACTTATTTGAACCAGCAAAGGAGGCAGTATGTACGCATTAGCATTTGATATGGTTATTTCTGATTTACAGAAATACTATGGCGAGCCTTACAACAAAGCTTACTACGAAATAAAAGAACTTCTAAAAAAGAATGGTTTCGAGTGGGTGCAAGGCAGTACATACATGACGATGAATGATGATTTGACTGCACTTGTAAAAACAGTTATGGAGCTTTCTAAAATAGAGTGGTTTAAGAAATCAGTAAGAGATCTAAGAGGATTCAAAGTTGAAAGTTGGTCGAACTTTACTGATTTGGTTAAAAACTCATAGAATAGGCGACTCTCCTCCAATCCGGGAGTCGCCTATTTTTTCTTTCTCCTCATCCTTTTCAAGTATTTTTCCCTAAAACCTTGGAAGTTACGAGGAAAAGTCGTAATTTGGCATCACTAATCAGTTAAACGTTTTAAAAGGAGATGGATATGAAACGGGCAGAAGACAAGTATCAACGGCCACAGAACTTCCACTGGAGGAAATTCAGAAAATGAGGGAATGAGGAATATCCTTCTCTGCCCAGATATATTTTTCTCCCTGCCCACGCAAGAATTTTTCCGTGGGCAGGGAAAAATAAAAGTGGGTACAGGGACGAAAAAAATGAAACCGAATTCCTCGAAAAATACAGACGGACGAAGAAGCGATTCGTTGCAACTTAACGATGCGATTCGTTAGAGCTTATAATGTGCTTTCTTTGAGGAATTAGTCTTTCAGACAACCAATAGGAACCACAAATACACCATCTTTTCTTCGATAAGCAAAATCGCCTGTTCCCGTGAGTACCATCATGAAGGAAGGCTCATTCATTTTTTCTGTATTAATTTTGCCTGCAAGAGTTAGAAGATTTGCAGCACCCTCGTTGATGAGTTTATCGCCACCTAATTTTACTTCAACAAGTCCATATTTTCCATTGCGCAGATGCACCACGGCATCACATTCCAACCCGTTTTTATCACGATAATGATACACTTCTCCATCCAAAGCGTCAGCAAAGACTCGTAAATCTCGAACACAAAGGGTTTCAAAAAAGAGTCCCATCGTATTGAGATCATTGATAAGATCTTTAGGACCTAATCCCAATACTGCCGTTCCTATAGATGGATCAATGAAGTAACGGGTATTTGCCGTACGGATAGCCGTCTTTGAGCGCAGGTTAGGATTCCAGGCTTCAGAATCTTCTATGACAAATATCTTGCGCAAAGCTTCCAAATAGCTGCCTGCGGTCTTCACGCTAATTTCATTTTCATCATTTGTCATCATATCTGCCACAATCGTGCCAATTGTTGCTTGCGAACCTTGATTCCGGGCGTATGAACGCAAGAGCAATCTGGTGGTTGTTGCGTTGCGATTCACTCCATCCACACGCGAAACATCTTTTTTGATGACTGCATCTACATAATCAAAGGCTTGCTCCAAGGCAGCTTTATCTTGTAAACTACAAGCAAATGGCCATCCACCTCGACAAATGAGATACGCCAGGTCGTCTATCTTCAGTTTGTTAATAGCAACTATCTTTTCTGGTGTTTCAAATAGATTTGCCAAACTTACCTTTCCATTTGATTCACCTGACTCATAAAGACTCATAGGGCGCATAGTTAGCCAACTGAATCGCCCTGTTCCTGAATGATGCATATCCTTTTCATCAGCCGGAACTGCGGAACCAGTCAAGACAAACTGTCCTACGTCATGACGATGGTCAACTTCAAATCTGATGGCATCCCAAAGTTTGGGTGCCAGTTGCCATTCATCAATAAGCCTTGGCGTTTCGCCCTCCAATAAAACTGAAGCATCTATCTCTGCCATCTGTAGATTGGTTTCCAATGAGGCAGGATTATCCATATACAGGATACTATTGGCCTGCTGTTCGGCGGTGGTAGTTTTTCCACACCATTTGGGACCTTCTATCAAAATAGCTCCCTTGCTTGCCAATTTCTTTGCTAGCATTTGGTCTGCAATTCTATGTTTGTATTCCATATTTCAAATATTTGTTGATTCGCATGCAAAGATACAACTTTTTTTCAATATTTCCTCAGTTGGCTGGATTTTATTTCCTCAGTTGGCTGGATTTTATTTCCTCAGTTGGCCGTATTTCGTTTCCTCAGTTGGCCGAATTTCGTTTCCTCAGTTGGCTGAACAATACCTCAAAGCGGAAATAGGTGAGCCCAAGACACTATGGGTATAAGTCAAAATGTCAGTCATCATGTAGATGTAATTCCACTTTATGCCATGAGTAATTTGTGCAAACGTTTGCATGATTTATTCACTTGATTTGCATCAATCAATGATACAGGCTAATCAAAAATATCGTATCTTTGCCACCGTAATAACAATACAAACCTATACGATAAAATAGATTAACAATCAAAAGTATATTAACATGAAGAAATTATATTTCACCCTCCTCGCTGCAATGGCACTCACTCTCGGAGCTTGTTCAAGTAGCAACGACCCTGATATTCCAGAGCCAACTCCTCCTACCCCAACTCCAGAACCAAAGCCTGAGCCAAAACCTGGTCTCACTTCACAAGGTTGGGCAAACGACTATAGCGGTGTGATGCTGCAAGGATTCTCATGGGATTCTTATAATGAGTCACAATGGAAGGTCTTAGCCAACCAAGTTGATGACCTGAAAGGCTACATTGATCTTGTATGGCTTCCACAAAGTGGAAAATGTTTGGAAACCACCCAGGTGATGGGCTATATGCCATATTATTATTTCAATCAGAACTCATCATTCGGATCTGAGGCTGAACTCAGAAATCTGATTACCAAGTTTAAAGCCGCTGGTATAGGCGCAATAGCTGATGTAGTCATCAACCACCGTAATACGGAGGGCTGGTATACATTCCCTGCTGAAACATACAAGGGTGTGACCTATCAGATGCAACCTACAGACATCTGCAAGAATGATGATGGCGGAACTACAGCAACCCAGGCTGCCACAGACGGGGTAAGCCTCAGCCAGAACAATGATGAAGGTACAGACTGGAAAGGTTGCCGTGACATTGACCACAAGAGCGAAAATGTGCAGAAGGTAATCAAAGCATATCTGAAATATCTGAAGGATGATTTGGGTTACACCGGTTTCCGCTATGATATGGTGAAAGGTTTCGATGGCAGCCATGTTGCCGACTATAATGATGCCACAGGTGTAGAATACTCTGTAGGTGAATACTGGGATGGTAACGACAAAATAGAAAGTTGGATAAACAGAACTAACAAGAAGAGCGCAGCCTTCGACTTCCAGTTCCGTTATAATGTTCGTGACGCTATCGGCGTAAGAGATAATAAGGTTGTTGCAGCTCCAAACTGGACAAAGTTGAGCAGCAACGAAAATCTTATGCACGATGCCAATTATCGTCGTTATGCAGTTACTTTCGTCGAGAATCATGATACCCAGTATCGCTCTGCAGATGAGCAGTTGGATCCTCTTAAGCGGGATACGCTTGCAGCCAATGCCTATATGCTCGCCATGCCAGGAACACCTTGTATCTTCCAGCCACACTGGAGAGATTACAAGCCTGAGTTGAAGGAGATGATTGCTGCTCGTAAATATGCTGGTATCACCAATATGAGCAATTACGCAAACAAGAAATGCCAGAATACTTTATATATCAATGAAGTGACTGGTACGAAGCACAAACTTCTTGTGGCTGTAGGTAATGATGCTGATAAATATGCAGGAGAAACAGGCTATACAAAGATTCTTTCCGGTTATCACTATGCCTATTTCCTCTCTAATGATGCAGAAACCTCTTGGACCGACATGCCTTCTGGCTCATACGAGGAAGGTTTCAAGACCACGCTTACTGCAGTCAGCCAGACAGAGGGAGCTAAATTGGTTTATACCTTAGACGGCTCTACCCCTACTGCACAGAGCACAACTGTAGAAAGTGGTAAGGAAATCAGCATCAATAGTACTTGTACCTTGAAGGTTGGATTGCTTGTGAATGGTGAAGTAAGAAATATCGCCACACATCAATATACGATTGAGAAGTTCAAGGCATATACTTTTATTGTTTATGTGAATGCCGATGCTGTGAAATGGAATCCATTATACTGCTATACATGGAAGAAAAAAGAATCTGTTGAGTGGCCTGGTGAAAAGATGACAGAAACAAAGATCATTGGTGGAAAGACATGGTACTACAAAGAAGTCAGCATTGATAATGCAGCCGAGTTGGTGAATGTCATATTCAATAATGGTACAGATAAGCTGCAGACTGTAGATATAACAGGTCTCACCAGTACGGCTTACTTTGAAATAGAAGCATCCAAGGAAGGGAAAAAATATAAAGTGAAGGATGTTACAGCAGAATATAACAAATAGAGTTTAGTTTAGGCATACAATTTTTATTAGTTAGTTGGTTTTGTTTTAGGTTTAAAAGAGGTATTCCCAAAAAGCGTTTTCGGGCAATACCTCTTTTGCTATTTTATAATAGTCAAGAAACCGCATTAAGCAAGGTTGCATTGCCCAAATTACGACCCTCAGTTTGGGCACTTATTGCCCGCCTCGTGAGCAACGGTTGCTCATCTCATGTTCATCGGTTCCCCATCACGTGATCCCCAAGGGACCGCTTGAAGGGTGACTTTTCCTGATTTCTGTAGACACTTTTTTACTTTATAAACTAAAAAGGTAGACACTATCAATTTCATAAAACTG
>ERZ869979.627-NODE-627-length-10762-cov-4.030978_pt1 | contig 10762 bp, 8 predicted proteins | sample MGYA00521269_ERZ869979 | MGnify/ENA primary metagenome ERZ869979 (study PRJEB32232, sample SAMN07284974) | human gut metagenome | biome: human-associated habitat; material: feces | host: Homo sapiens | place: Tanzania | collected 2014-04-05 ... | reverse complement strand
GTGAAGACGGGCAGATTCATGGTGGGGTGAGCGACCAGCAGGCCAACGACAGCACCCGCGATCATGGCCACGAACATAAAGGTGGTCATGTGGTCACGGGGCTGCTTGAGCAGCCACATGGGGAGAACAGCGGCAAAGAAGATGTAGATGAAGGTGATGTAGCTCCATGCAGCCTTGCCGAAGATCAGGGGAGCATTGGCACCGATCACAAAGGACAGAACGATGAAAACGATGCTGATGACGCTCTCCTTCCAGCCGGAGAAGTTGAACTTCTTCTGGAGCAGGCCGAAGACAACGGCAAAAACCATGAACATGATGGAGACCATGCCGGCAGCACCGTTGGTCTGCGCCGCGGCAGAGAGCGCACCGTCTGCGCCGTAAGCATTGAAGGTGCCTGCAACCATGTCGGCGAAAGCGGCAATGACGATGCCGCAGAACAGCCAGCAGAACAGCAGGAACAACTTGCGGCCGGTCTTGCCGATGTATTTCTCGATCAGCATACCCATGCTCTTGCCGTCGTTCTTGACGGAAGCATACAGGGCACCGAAGTCGGTGACGGCACCAAAGAAGATGCCGCCCAGCAGGACCCACAGCAGAACCGGCAGCCAGCCAAACGCAGCAGCCTGAATCGCACCGGTGACAGGGCCGGCACCGGCAATGGAGCTGAACTGGTGCGCAAAGACCGTCCAGCCATTGGTGGGCACATAGTCGCGGCCGTCCTCATGGACGACAGCAGGGGTTTTCGCTTTGGGGTCGATGCCCCATTTGTTTGCCAGCCAGCGGCCGTAGAGCATATAAGCTCCAAACAGGCACACCGCTGCGATCAAAACGATGACCAGCGTATTCATTGTGTTTTACCTCTTTCCTTTCTTTCAACCGACATCCGAACTGCAATGTCTCAGGAGGCATTGCGGCAGTCTGTGCAGAAGAGAAGTGGATCCCGATGAAAAAAGCCTCCGCCTCTCCGGGCAGATCGCTCTGTCCATCGAAGACGAAGGCATCCGAGAAAGCGACACAACGCTTTCGGAATTCTCCGCGGTACCACTTCGGTTGCTGTAGAAGATACAGCCGCTTTTAAAACGTACAACGCATCGGTTCTGGATGCGGATACGCCGCCCTGTAACGTAGGCTGCACGGCCAACACTACTGAAAGCGGGATCCGCTTCGTTCCTGCTGGCTGCTCGCAGGGGATGCCCCTCTGTTCTTTGCTGCCGTCTTGCATCGTCCGACGGCTTTCTGAAAGCAGGTGGTGCAAAGGGTCTTGTCCTGTTCTTTGCATTTGCCGATTGATTGCCCCTTATTTTAGCCAGATTTCATATTTTGTCAATATCTTTGGAACAAGTTGGGAGACAATGCCATTTTTTTGCGGATTTCATTCGGAAATTTTAGATGATTTTCGTTCAAACGTGAAATGAATAAATCTAAACATATAAACAGATGAAATCGGTTGAAGCGTTGGAAGAATACCCAAAATGCTTGACTTTCATGCTTTCAAGTGCTAAAGTAATAGCGTGAAAAATCAACCGCAAAACCGGCCCGGAATGCCCGCCAAAGGAGGCAGCTATGGCAGAACATCAACCCAGAAGAAACAAGACTACGGACGCGCTGTTCGATGCGATCCTCAGCTTGGAGACGCGGGAAGAGTGCTATCATTTTTTTGAGGATCTCTGCACCGTCAAGGAGATCTCGGATATGGCGCAGCGGCTGGAAGCAGCCAAGCTCCTGCTCAGCGGCAATACCTACGATCAGATCGTCAAGACGGTGGAGATCAGCACGGCCACCATCAGCCGGATCAACCGCTGCATCCAGTACGGCTCCGGCGGCTACCGAAATGTGATCGAAAAGCTGGAAGGAGACAAACCGGCAGACAAGGAGCCGTAAATTTTTCGGACACCGGGGCGGCCTGCGGCATAGGATGGATTACACCTACTTTATAGAGAGAAAGGATGATCCGCTATGGTCACACCCAACTGCCCCGAGACCCTGAATTGCCCGGCACTGCCCCGTGTTTCCCTCGATCAGGCCGTGATCGACCTGCTGGAGAGCATCGCGCTGCAGGAGTCCGCCCTGAGCCACATCCTCTGTGCGGAGAGCCAGAAGATGAAGACCGCCATGACGATGGAGGAGCTGGATCTGTGCAAGCTGCTGGAAGTCAACGATTCGGCCACCAACATGGTACACGCTGTGGCAAATCTTGAGCTGGTGCTCAAAGATAAGCTGGAGTTCATCTCCAACAACCTCTACTATCCCTCTGCGGAAAATGGGAGCACCGCTGCCGCGACCTGAGCTTTTGCATTCTTCTGCCTGCCTGACCTGCGTTCGGGCGGGCTTTTTTGTTTTTCCGAAGGGGAAAAGAAAGTCGATTGGATGAATAAAATGTATAAAAACAGGAAAAATTCTTTGTCGGAATTGCTGATACGGAAAATCTGTGCTATACTATAAGCTGTGTACTTAAAAAACGAAAGGGGAACAAGTCGTGCTGCACTATGACGCCATCCTGTTTGACGTGGACGGAACGCTGATCGATTCCGCTCCCGGAATTATAAATACACTGGAAGAAGTTTTCCAGAAAATGGGGGTCGATACCACGGGCATCAATCTCCGCCGCTATCTCGGCCCGCCGCTTCGCAAGAGCTTCGGTGAGCATTTCTCCGACCCGGCCATGGTCGAAAAAGCAGCCGAGATGTACCGTGCCAGCTATCGGGAAAAAGGCAGCCACGAGGGGGCAGCGTATCCCGGTGTGCCCGAGATGCTGCACCGGCTGAAAGAGGCCGGGTTGATCCTCTGCACGGCAACGTCCAAACCAACGCAGGTGGTCACGCCGATCCTGCAGGAGCAGGGTCTGGCTCCGTTTTTTGATTTCATCGGCGGTGCGTCGATGGATGCTACCCGCGACACCAAGACCGACGTGGTGCGGTATGTGCTGGCACAGCCGATGCTGGCGGGCAAGCGGGTGTTGATGGTCGGCGACCGGAACGATGATATGCGTGGGGCAGCCGATTGCGGGCTGGATGCCGGTGCAGTGCTGTACGGCTATGGCAGCCGGGAAGAGCTGGAACCCTTCCACCCGGTGCTTTTTGCCGACAGCTGTGCGGATCTGGCCGACCAGATCCTTGGCACCGCTGAAAAGCAGGGAACCATGCAGAAAGACGAAGGGTGAGAAAAAGATGAGTCGTAAAACGCAAGCGGAAAATACTTCCATGAGTTCTCTCCAAAAGCAGGCGGTTCTGATCTGCGTCGTCTGCGCACTGGCCGCCCTGCTGACGGCAGGCATCACACTGACCCTGCTCAAAAAGGGAAAGCCTGCCCCGGCAGAACCGGACGCTTCGGAGTCACAGACGACAGACGATGGCAGCGGGGGAGGAAATCTCTCCGAGCATTACCAGATCGATCAGGGCTCGGCTGCCCTGCTGCCGGAGACAGGCGATGCAGGGGAGGAATATCTGAACGATACCCTCTTTCTAGGCGATTCCAATACGGTACGCTTGTACAACAACGGCCTGATCTCGCTGCAGCAGTTCTGCGCCAAAGAGGGCATCGGTACGCAGGCCGCACTGAACGATGGCATCGTGACCTTTAAGAACGACAGCAATCATTATACCATCGCCGAAGCCGTCGCCAAGATGAAGCCCCGCCGTGTGGTGCTGACGTTTGGCACCAACGACACCGGCATGGAGGTCAACGAGTTCATCACCCACTACACGACGCTGGTGCAGACCATTCAGGCCAGCTACCCGTACACAGACATCATCGTGAACACGGTGCCGCCCATCCCGGAAAATCACGCCAATTACCCGCACATGGATCAGGCCAAGATCGACGATTTCAATATGGCTCTTTTGAATCTGTGTGAGCAGCTGGGCGTCCGCTTCCTGAACACCGCCGAGGTGCTGAAGGGCGAAAACGGCTATGGCATTGCGGATTACTACACCAATGGCGACATCCATCTCAAGACGGCAGGCCTCAAGGCAGCTCTGAATTATCTCCGCACCCATGCCTATTCCACCGAGGATCGCCGCCCGGATACGGCCAACATCCCGACCCGGACGCTGGAGTATACCTCAAACCCTAGTGCGGCGGTGCAGGCACCGAGCAGCTCCGAAGCCGCCAGCAGTGAAAGCCCTGCCCCCAGTGTCAGCGAAAGTGAAAGCACGAGCGAGAGCACCAGTTCCAGCGCAAGCACCAGCGAAAGCAAGGAGCCTGCGGTGCATTACGAGGTGCGCTATCAGGTCGAGAAGAGCGGCGGCGGTTCTCTGAGCTGCGGCAGCGATTCCGGCAAATCGCTCCACTACACCGTGACAGATCCGTCCAAGTCGCTGACCGTTACCGCAGTTCCGGCAGAAGATCATGTGTTCGTCAAATGGAGCGACGGCGAGACCAGCAAGACCCGCACGGATACAAACTTCAAGCAGAATCTGGATGTCACAGCGGTCTTTGCCAGCCTGTCGGTCAAGATCACCGGCGAGAAGAGCCTGTCCGGAAATGCCATCACCTTCCGCGCCAACCTGAGCGGAAAGTACGGCAGCACCTCTTCCATCCGCTGGTATGCCAACGGCGTCGAGGTGAAAGAGGCGGCGGGCCATTCCACCGTGACGGTGCAGATCACCGACACCAGCGACGCGACCTATAAAGTCCATGCTGTGGTCAGCTACAACGACTGCTCGGTAAGCAGCAATACCCTGACCATCAGCATCATCGGCAGCGGAAGCTCGAGCAGCTCGTCGAGCTCCAGCAGTTCCGGAGCGTCCTCCGGAAGTACATCCTCGTCTTCCAGCGCGAGCAGTTCACACAGCACGGCTTCTTCCAGCAGTGAGAGCAGCTCCAGCACGCACAGTGCTTCGAGCAGCTCGTCCGGAAGCTCTTCTTCCGCTTCCACGTCGTCGAGCACATCCGGCAGTTCGTCCAGCGGATCGCACAGCACGGCCAGTTCGTCGTCTGCGTCCAAGAGCGAGGCCGCGAGTGAATCCAAGGCAGAGTCTAAGGCGGAGTCTAAAGCAGAGTCCAAAGCGGAATCTGCCAGCAGCTCTTCCAATCCGGAAGCTTCCGCCAGCAAGGAAACGCCCAGCGAAAGCAAGGCCGACTGACCGGGAACCGTTTCCTGCCCTGTCTGCATAAGCTGAGCAGAAGGGAGGAGTGCCCATGTTCTGCGACGTGTTCCGTGTTCCCGGTCTGTCGGGAGCCGAGGATGTGACCGACGGCAGTGTGGATTCCTATGAGATGGACTGGGAAAATGTTGACAACGGCGTTTCGGAGGAGGAAATGGCGAAATGCTCCGAAGCACCCTGCGGCAGCGTGAGCCAATGCAGCGACAACTGCCCGGATCCATCGGACGACAACGCTTACGAAATTTCCGAATTGCCAGAAACAACGCAGGAAAGATAAAAAGAATCGGAAGCCAGCTCTGCCGGGTAGGAGCTGGCTTCTCGCTGTTCTCCAAACGGACAAGTCCTGAGCCGAGAAACAGCCCGCAGCAGCCCGGGATCAGACGCATGAGAGAGGGGAAAATACACCATGGCAAAATACTACTGTATTCTGTTTGACGCAGACAATACGCTTTTGAACTTTGATGCAGCGGAAAACAAGGCATTGGCCGAAACGCTGGTGAACTACGGCATCGAGCCGGACGCTGAGACGGTCCAGACCTATCGGGAGATCAATTCGGAGCTCTGGAAGCAGCTGGAAAAAGGCCAGATCCGCCGCGATAAGCTGATGAGCGAGCGATTTACCCGCTTCCTCAAGGCCATCAATGCCGCCGGAAACGGAGCCGAAATGAACCGCTTCTATCTGGAACAGCTGTCCACCCACCCCGACCTGATGAGCCCGACGGTGCTGGATGTGATGAAGGAGCTTTCGGAAGTGGCGACCCTTGCTGTTGTGACCAACGGCTTTGACAAGGTGCAGAGCCGCCGGGTGCAGGAGTCCGGCCTGCTGAATTATCTGGAGGATGTCTTTGTCTCCGAGAAGCTGGACAGCGAAAAGCCCAACCGAAAGATCTTCGATGCGGCACTTCGCGCATTGGGCGTTGAGAACCGGGAACACGTTCTGATGGTGGGCGACAGCCTGTCCAGTGACATTCAGGGCGGCGTCAATGCCGGGCTGGATACTTGCTGGTTCAACCCGAACCACGCCGAAAATCCGGGAAAGGTCTGCCCTACCTACGAGATCGCTACGCTGGAAGAGCTGTACCCCTTGGTGATGGAGCCGGAAGAGCTTGCTGCCGTAGGCACAAAGAATCGCCGCCACCAGCTGTAAAAAGAATGGATTAAGGATATTATGCTGATACATTTGGAAAAACTCGGCAAGACGTTTGGGGAAAAGATCGTTCTCCACGATGTGACTGCCAGCGTCGAGAAGGAAGACCGGATCGGCATCGTCGGTCAGAACGGTGCCGGCAAGACCACCCTGCTCAAGATCCTGACCGGGGAATACACCGATTACGACGGCGAGTTCAGCGTGACCCACGGTGTAACGCTGGGCTATCTGGAACAGAACGCAAAGCTCGATGTCACGCTGGATCTCTACGGCGAAATGCGCTCGACCTTTGCACCGGTGCTGGATGCGATGGCCAAGATGCAGATCTTGGAGCGCAAAATGGCCGCTTCGCCCGCAGATGCTTCGCTGCTGGAGCAGCACGACGCACTGCAGAACATCATCGACGCGGCCGACGGCTACAACATGGATGTCAACATCAAGAAGGTCCTTTCCGGCATGGGCTTCCCGCAGGAGACATGGGAGAAGAATGTGGGCGTCCTTTCCGGCGGCGAGCTGACACGGCTGCGGCTGGCAAAGCTTCTGCTCAAAAAGCCGGACGTCCTGATCTTGGACGAGCCGACCAACCACTTGGATTTCGCCACCATGGAATGGCTCGAAAATTACCTCAAGACCTATTCCGGGGCGGTGCTGGTGGTCAGCCATGACCGCTACTTCCTCGACAATGTCTGTACCAAGATCTGGGAAGTCTCGTTCCAGACGATGACCACCTACAAGGGCAACTTCTCGGCCTATCTGCCGCAAAAAGAAGCCGCCGACGCCCTGCGCCAGAAGCAGCACGACGCCGACGTTGCACTGGCCGAAAAGCTGCAGGACTATGTGGATCGCAACCTTGTGCGCGCCTCCACCACCAAAATGGCGCAGAGCCGCCGCAAGCAGCTGGAAAAGTTGGAGATCACCGAGGCACCCAAGGACGAGACGAATCAGCTGAAATTCCGGTTTGAATACGACGTCGAGCCGTGGAATGAACTGGTGATCCTGAAAAACCTGACCATCCGGATCGGCGACCGCACCCTGCTGGAGCCCTTCAGCTACACGGTTTGCCGCGGCCAGCGGCTCATCATCGCCGGCCCCAACGGTGCAGGCAAATCGACCCTGATGCAGGTGCTGGATGGAAAACGGCGGCCGTCGGGCGGCATGGTGCGGCTTGGCACCGGTGCGCGGCCCAGCATCTTTGCGCAGCAGCAGAACCGTCTGGGCGCGGGCCGGGTCATGGATGTGATCTGGAACAAATACCCCCGCATGACCGAGCTGGAAGTCCGCAGCCATCTGGCCAAGCTGGGCTTTCGGGGGGAGACGGTGTTCAAGCCCTGCGAGGCCTTGTCCGGCGGCGAGCTGGCGCGTTTGCGGTTTGCCGAGATCGTGCTGGAACGGCCGAATCTGCTTTTTCTGGATGAGCCGACCAACCATTTGGACATCTACACCCGCGAAAACCTGACGGAGGCACTGATGGCCTACACCGGCACATTGCTGATGGTCACCCACGACCGCCACCTGATGAACAGTCTGGCCTGCCCGATCCTCTACCTCGAGGAGGGCAAGGCGACCGTCTACCCGAGTTACGATGCCCTGATGGGGCGCAGCGCAGCCCCGGCTGCACCGGAACGCTCCGCGGAGCCGGCCAAGATCGGCTACGGCAAGGAGCAGCGTCGCCGTCGGGCGGAACTGCGCGCCAAGATCAAGGCCTGCGAAGATGAAATGGAAGCCTGCGGCGCACGGGAAGTGGAGCTGGACAACGAGATCAACTCGCCCGAGGTCTACAACGACCCGAAGCTCCTGCGCGAAAAGAGCGACGAGCTGGCAGATCTGCGCTTCCATCAGGAAGAACTGTTTGCCGCATGGGAAGCCGCCATGGAAGAGCAGGAGCAGTACGAACGATCGCTGGGCGGCGAGGAATAAATCACACCGAGGGGAGAGATTTTGTAAATGCCGAAGAACAGACGCAGCTATGAAAAGACACACAAGCTCGCCCTTTCGGGTCTGCTGTTTGCGCTGGCGATGGCTCTTTCCTTCCTTGAGGGAACGCTGGTCATCCCGGGGCTGATGCCGGGCATGAAACTGGGTCTTGCCAACATCGTGGTGATGTACGCCCTGTTCTTCATGGGGGCGGAGCAGGCGTTGATCCTTGACCTGCTCAAAGCCTTGTTTGTCTTTCTGGTCTCAGGCTGGACAGCAGGCTTCCTCTCCCTTTGCGGCGGTCTGCTGTCGCTGTTGGTGATGTGGATCCTCTATTATCACTTTCCGGTGCGGCCCACATGGTTTATTTTATCGGTCTGTGGGGCACTTTCCCACAACATCGGGCAGCTGTTGGGCGCAAGTGTGATCCTGTCGTCCAAAATGTCGCTCTATTATGCGCCGGTCATGCTGATCCTTGGCCTTGTGATGGGCGCAGTGACCTCAGTCACCCTTCGCGCCATCCTGCCTGCTCTCGGCAAAATCGGCTACAACATCCGCGAAAAGGGCACCGATCCGGATCGGCACTGATTTTTGCTTGCAACCTGTGCCGGATTCCGATATAATAAATGGATACCTGAGCTAATATAGATTACCCAACACAAACACGACCCCTTGCGGCGACGCGCGCCAACCCGGGTCGTGGGGAGGTTTTTACGTATGTCTGAAAAAGTTACCGTCAAGGTGGAACGCAACATCGTCCATCTTCCGGCCATCGCCCTGCGCGGGCTGGTGGTCTTCCCGAACAATCTGCTTCATTTTGAGGTGGGGCGTGATAAGAGCATCGCCGCCGTCGAGTGGGCGATGAGCAACAACTCCGACGTCTTTCTGATCGCGCAGAAAGATATGAAGGTCGAGGATCCGACCCCCTCGGATCTGTACGCCTACGGTGTGGTCGCCGAGGTCAAGCAGGTCATGCGGGTGTCGGATGATCTGGTGCGCATTCTGGTCGAGGGCAAGTACCGTGCCAAATTGACCGAATTGGACACGGAGGGAAGTTTCCTGCTTTCCGCGGTCCGATCTGCACCCGTCCGCCCGGCAAAGCCTGAGGAAGGCCCCGAACTGGATGTTCTGGTGCGGAATGTGAAGAAGGGCTTCGACGATCTGCTGGCTCTGAACCCTCACGTCGGCAAGGATGTGGTCTTCAGCATCACCACCAGCAGCGACCCGGCCTTCCTGTCTGAGTACATTCCGGCCAACCTGCTGTTCCGCTTTGAGGATAAGCAGGCCATTCTGGACGAGAGCACCCTCATGGGGCGGATGAAACTGTTGATCGAGAAGATGCACCGGGAACGCCGAATGCTGGAGATCGACAAGGAGATCGCCCAAAAAGTGGACGAAGCGATGGACAAAAACCAGCGCGACTACTACCTGCATGAGCAGCTCCACATGATCAGCGAGGAGCTGGGGGAGGACGATGACACCACCGCCGAGGTGGAGGAGTACCGCCGCAAGATCATGGCCCTGCATCTGGCTCCCGAGTGCGAGAAGAAGCTGTTGAAGGAGACGGATCGTCTCTCCAAGATGCAGAGCAGCAATCAGGAGGGAACGGTCATCCGCACCTATCTGGATACCTGCCTCGATCTGCCGTGGAACACCTTCACCGAGGATGATCTGGACATTGCCAAGGCGCAGAAGATCCTTGACCGCGACCACTACGGCCTGAAAAAGGTCAAAGACCGGATCCTTGAGGTGCTGGCCGTCCGGAAACTGGCTCCGGACGTCAAGGGGCAGATCATCTGTCTCGTCGGCCCTCCGGGTGTCGGCAAGACCAGCATTGCGCGCTCCATCGCAGAAAGCCTGAACCGGAAGTATGTCCGGCTGAGTCTGGGCGGCGTCCGGGATGAAGCGGAAATCCGCGGCCACCGCCGCACCTACATCGGAGCCATGCCCGGCAAGATCATCAGTGCGATGATCACGGCCAAAACCGCGAACCCGCTGATGCTGCTGGACGAGATCGACAAGCTGGCTGGTGATTTCCGGGGCGACCCGGCCGCCGCCCTGCTGGAAGCTCTGGATCCCGAGCAGAACAGCACCTTCAACGATCACTTCATTGATATGCCGTTTGATCTGAGCCATGTGCTGTTCATCACGACGGCCAACGACCTGAGTGCCATTCCCGGGCCGTTGCGCGACCGTATGGATGTGATCGAGCTGCCCAGCTATACCCGTGTGGAGAAGTACAACATCGCCAAAAAGCATCTGGTCCCGAAGCAGCTGGAAGCCTGCGGCCTGACCGGAAAAGTGACGTTTGCCCAGAGTGCGCTGTACGGCATCATCGACGGCTATACCCGGGAGGCGGGTGTCCGCAGCCTTGAGCGCACCATCACCAGTGTGCTGCGCAAGTGTGCCCGGAAGATCGCGTCCGACGAGGCGGAAACCGTTTCCGTCACCGGCAACACCCTCGAAAAGATGCTGGGACCCCGGATCGTCAAGCCGGATTTCCTCAACCGCACCAACGCCATCGGCATCGCCAACGGTCTGGCATGGACCAGCGTGGGCGGCGAGACCCTGCCCATCGAGGTGCAGGTCATCGACA
>ERZ869979.626-NODE-626-length-10763-cov-8.537245_pt1 | contig 10763 bp, 8 predicted proteins | sample MGYA00521269_ERZ869979 | MGnify/ENA primary metagenome ERZ869979 (study PRJEB32232, sample SAMN07284974) | human gut metagenome | biome: human-associated habitat; material: feces | host: Homo sapiens | place: Tanzania | collected 2014-04-05 ... | reverse complement strand
TCCAACTCATTGAAGTAGCTTACTCGGAGTGCCAGATAGGTATTGGCGAAGAGCTTGACTGCCTCTGCTTCCTTCATGCCCATAAAGAGGGTATCGATGTTCTCCTTGATGGCACCTTCCTGGAGCAGAGCGGCAAAGGTCTTGGCTGCGTCCTTCAACATCTCGACATTGGTTACTGACTTGATTGCCTCGTTTTCCTCAGCAAACTCAGGGCGCTCGATAACCTTTGGATAGCCTACAATAATGCGGCTTGGATAAAGGTTATCATAGAGTGCCTTGCTCTCACGAAGGAACTCTGGAGAGAAGAGAAGGTTGAACTTCTTTACGCCCTTCTTGGCATACTTCAAATAGAGGTTGCGGGTGTAACCTACAGGGATGGTACTCTTAATGACCATCACGGCATCTGGGTTTACCTCCAGAACCAGGTCGATGACTTCTTCTACATGGGTTGTATCGAAGTAGTTCTTCACTGGATCGTAGTTGGTTGGTGCTGCAATCACTACGAAGTCTGCATCCTTATAGGCTTCCTTGCCGTCAAGGGTTGCCACGAGGTTTAATGGCTTTTCAGCCAAATACTTTTCAATGTAATCGTCCTGGATTGGAGAAATTTTATTGTTGAGTTTCTCCACCTTCTCTGGGATTACATCTACTGCTGTTACATGATGGTGCTGAGACAATAGCGTTGCTATGCTCAGACCGACGTAGCCGGTGCCGGCTACTGCTACTGTTATATCTTTGAAATTTTTCATCATTATAGTGTTATTTTTTCGAAAACCTACCCGTCCTTCCTTACCGTTAAGGAAGGCTCCACCTCTCACCCTAGCCCTCTCTCCTCAGGAGCGAGGGAGGAAAACGCCCTACTCGGTGCTCGGAACCGCTACGCTCTAAGGTTGGCGGACCATCAAAGGTCTTCGCCATATTGTGCGGGATGGTACCGCCTTATTGGTTTGTTACATAGAACAATCAATAAATTCTAGTTTATTTAATATCTGCAGCTGTGTTAACTTATGATTAGTCAACATTTGTAACTGCCAGATTAAGTTATCATATGATGCTTGACCATAATAGTAAAATACCAATTCGGTATATGAACTATCACCAGAACATAACTTTCTGAAAAACTTTTCAAAATACTGCCGGTCTGTATCTCCTAATGAGTAGCCATAGAAGATAATACGTTCTGCTGAATTCAACCAATCAGAAAATTCCTGGACCTTCAGATGTCGGCTATGAGCTTTATATAAGAAAACATGTTCTTTTGATAATTTTGCAGAGTCCTCTACTCCGAATACTATATCATCGTAGGGAGCTAAAGATCCATGAATATGCAAGAGATTACCCTTAGAATCTTTAAACTTATCCCATGTTAATCTTTCTATTATACTCGTATAATTAAAAGATATTATCTTGCTTTCTGCAGGCAATTGATCAATAACCCTCTTTGCAGGGTTATCTGGACTTGGACCAAAAGCTCTTTTGGTTTCTTCTTGAAGATATAATTTTAGAGACGATTTCAATTCATCATACTCTTCTCTAAGCGAATCAATATCCAATATAGTATTGAATTTTTTGGCATTCAACTTCTTTGTAGTAAGCATCCTGCTATACTCTGAAAGTTCATTTTCGATATCTATCCATCCCATATTCTCTTCGTATTGCTTATGAAGATAGGAGCATAGGCTAGAAGTCTCCTCATGTGGAAAGTATGAACTCTTCATAAAGTCTCCATAAGATGTCTTAAACCCCATAGATAAATCAAAGCCATTACCTACTATCAATAATGTTTCTTCTCCCATAAACCGTTTTTAATATCTACAGAAAATTCAAATCACAATTATAATCCTTTGGAAATCTAATCGTGCCTATATACTTAGGTCTATTACTGTTTATGACTAAATAATTATAAGGAATTCTGCATTTCTCAGCTATAGCATGCGCTAACTCATCTTCAGAATGAACCGGAAATCCATAAAAATTATCTAACAAATCATTCACATCGTGGCGAATTGATGAGACAACAATGCTCTTTGTATTAGGCAATCCGTCCTCATAAGTAACATCTACTGAAGTTTTCTCAGGATTAGAAGATGGCATAAATAACAATTGATTTGCAAAAGGTAATAATACCTGATGTATATAATTAAAAGAGCATTTCAGATTGACATCACGACAATGCTTCATCAGCCGTTCCAACATTTCATAGTCAGGTTTGGATACAAATGTTCCATCGGAAGCAAAGTATAACTCAAATAAAGCTCCATTCATGAAATGGTTATATCCACTACTTGTATAGCTTGCTAAGATATGTGAATCATCAAAGAAGTTCTGACAGTCAAAACAATTGTAATATGCTGCCCAACAACAACATCTTCCAAGTAAGAATTGTTCATCACAACTAAGCCTCAACATATTTATGTTTTTCATATCAGCCAATGCATCTCTCTGATCTGAAAATTGTGTTGAACAGAAATTACGAACAATATTTGCTATTGCCTCATCAGAATAGTCATAATCCTGGCGACATATAACCCTATCAGAATATCCACCAACATTCAAATTTTGTATCATCTGCCCAGAATTGAAACAAAAATTTCCAATCAATGAAGTATGTTCCCAGCTAGTCTGCTTCTCTTTTGAAAGATTATACACTGTTGTTCTTACTTTCTTGAAAAAACTTTCAATAGGAAGACCAACCTCCGTTATATGCTGTAACAATGCCCACGTATAAAAGCCATGTTTACCCATACCTACATCATCGGCTTTCTGACCAGGAGATGTAGAATATGCTATCAATGTGCCTTTAGGAGCAAAGACTGGAGCTAAAGTAGATGCTGCATACAAAGCTCTATCTGCAGGAAAAGGATTGTTTCGACATGCATCAATAATAATGATATTTGTATTGCAATTCTTTGCTTTTATAGAATTGAGACTTTCTTGCAAATCAATAGAATACCTCTTAGTACCACATTTGTTGTCTGCAGGTGTATTTCTACATAACAGATAGTTCTTACCATCTATCTCGACTCCATGTCCAGCAAAATAAACAACACAAGCGTCATATTTTTCTAAGTCTTCACAAAACTGAGAGAAATTATTATCCCATTGATCAGTATCTATGTCATAATAATCGTAAACATAAAATTTTAGTTTACGAAGAATCTCTGCTATAGCTCTTGCATCATTTACAGCATTTGTTAATTGGGTGGCTTGATCATAAATATCAATACCAATCACTAATGCTTTAGCCCTTATATATTTCTGATTATTCATTTCGCTTTACGCTTAGTAAAATCATTTTAATTCTATATTTGATAATCCTAACCTTGCAGCATGAGAAGAGAAACGTTGCAAGATATGAGCGAACAACTTTGGCTTTGCCCTATAACAAACCTCATAGCTATCCGTATCCGTTAGCTTTTCTATACTCTCTGTAACAAGATAAGTGTAATCAAAAACCATATATCTAACTTTGTTTTCCAGTAAGATCGGTCCTATCGTATACTCCTTGGCTGAATCACTTTTTGGCAAACAACCATCTTCAACAATGCGAGATTTAACAGAAGTATCTTCAAACTTACCTAAAGGTATGTCAAATATATATCCACCAATAAGTCTTGCCATTTTTCTATTGCCTTGTGAATAATCACAAGGCGGTGTCAATTCTATCGCCACATCCCAACATTCCGGTATGAAAGGTTCTATCTCTTTTTTGAGCTGTGGATTCGAAGGACGACATTTTCTCTGCTTTTCATTACTCTCTCTTATCTTGTTAGACTTTTTCTCCTCTGCTCCTATCAAAGCCATACTTGCCTTTCTATCAGTCACAAGAGGAGAATTATCTTTCTTTACTCTATAAATATTGCCAGGAACTATATCTTTTGCTGATAGACCTGTATCATCAATGAAAAACATACTGTTCAGTATGGCTGCAATAGTTTGTTTTTCTTCAATTTTTTCAAAAGGACTCGTCATTTCTTCTTCAAACAAAGGAAGACTTGCTTCTTTTTGTTCAACATAAAGTTTAGAAAACAACAATTCATCAAAAGCCTTGTATGCGTCAGCTGTCAGATAGGGATATCCATTAGCATCCTGTAAACCTGTATGATTTTTCGCCAATTCCAAAAGAAGATAATTCAGTCTTTTATCTCGCTGCTTGTAGTCTTTACCTAATTGATAAAAGTCATTAACAACATGATTTTTAGCTTTCTCTATTGTTGCATTCCACTGAACAAAGAAATAAGCAGACTTATTCTTTGAAAGAGCTTTCTCTAAATCGTCTTTGAGAGAGTCATATTTATAGACGCCATTACCCAGATTATATTCAGACTTACTCAAACCAATAACAAACAAAGGAGAGTTTTCTAAATGAGAATCTACAAGAACTTCCTCCTCATCAGAACATTCACTTGAAGTTGGAATCATCGCTGCTTTGCTTAAAGCCTCCTTCAGTTCTTCAACATGTTCACAATGATTTGTCCACACAACAAGTCCATATGCACCAAAGGTGCCACCATTTGTAATCCTACTCAACAAAGATATAATTATGGATATATTCTCTCTGAGCTGTGCACTATTGCCATTGAGCATCAAATCCATAAAGATCAGATTTCTGTTTTTTAAACGTCCTTCTCCTTCAATATGAAAGTCACCTATATAACTATGAAATTCCACATAAATGCCTAAAGACTTAAGAAGTTTCTCTAAATCTTCCACTTCATCATAGTGATCATCTATGATAATGGCACTATTGATACAGTCTTCCAATATTTTCATATCATTCTTAGTTTTGTTATCTAATACAGTTTTCCGTTATTATGCCTTCGGAAAGCATAGGGCAACAATAGCCTTATCTATTTGATACTTTTTTGCAGTATCAGGTAAATTTATTTCATTTGCATCCATTATTAAAAGTTTACCTTTCATGGCTTGCATTACCTCATGTGCAATATGAAGTCCTAATCCCATTCCTGTATTAAGCGGCTTACCTGTAATAAATGGGCGCAATGCTTGCTCGGGCGGCAATTTAAAGCCACACCCATTATCACAAACAACAATAGATATATAACCTTCTATTTCATCTGTTATATATACATAGATTTTTCTGTTATCATGCCGTGATTGTGAAACCCAATAGATAGAATTATCTATCAGATTAGTTAAAGCCCCTATAGATTCGGTTTTACTGAGTTTTGCCTCAAACGATACACGTTTTCTATTAGAATACACTTTTATCCGATGGTCAGAAAATCGAAATTTAGTATTGTCAATTACGGCTGATACAATAGTAGAAATATTGGTAGTCTGGATACTTGACTTTTTTAAGAAAACAGTATAACCTGCAATAATATGCTCTAAGTTAAGAGCAATGCTCTTGACACTATCGAAATTATCATTATCAATGCAACTTATCAATGCATCAACTTGCTTTTCCATATCATGGATTACACCTCCAAGATTCAAACCTGCATTCGCACTTCGTATCAGTATATCACGTACCTCTACATATTGGTCATTAACACGATTCAAATAATGAAGTATATCTTCACGCGCCTTCTCGTCCGAGACTTTATCTTTAACTATTTCAACGGCACTACTTAAATCAGACAAGACGGGTTCTATGACTCTTTTGTCTTTTTTATATACGTTAATGAGTCGGCGCTTATCAGTATTTCTATATCTTGTTATTAAATCCAAGACATAGGTAACAGCATCAACAAAGGCAAAGTAGGCTTCATTTTCAATAAATCCCTCTCTGTTAGTCTTCTCTTTTAAGTCTGTGCTGTCTCGTCGGGAAATACCAACGGAACCAATAATAATATTATTACTAATGTTATCACCAGCTCTTTTCAAACGATTAAGATCCAAAGAGAGCCAATCGGAATCCTTTTCACCATAATCATAAATTCTTACACCATCTCTATAAACTCTTACTCCACTGTTTTCACGAAGGTAATTATTGAGAATGGTACGTTCCATATTCATGAAACTAAAGACTGCAGTATCCTTTTCAAATATATAGAAATCCAAGACTATTTTACCTATTTTATAATCAGACAAATTAAAATCTTCTAAAACTATCTTGCTCCTTGTTCTTGAAGTAACACTATCTTTTCGTCGTTTCAGGAACTTATCTTCCTCAGATAAATTTCTTATTTCTCGCCCTTGTATATTGGTTAAATTATTCCAAGGAATGAACTGATAACAGAAATCTTTAAGCTCATCACCATCTATAACACAATGTCCACGATACATTGCAACTTTCAGAATATCTTCAATGGGTGGAAGCCCTTCAAAAACATTCGTGTTAGATTTAACTTTAACAACAAAAGAGTCTGTTCTTTTATTGAACGGACTATTCAATGAAGCCAAATCTCTATATATGTTTCTTAGCTTTCTTCGATTCCATTCTCCTTTCAAATCAGTTATCGTTATTTTAGTTCCATGGGGTGTTGATAAGAAAGATTTTTCCTGTTCTGTTACTTGAATAGGAAAATCATCTATGGAATGAGCATTTTCTAATTTACTCCAATCTATCTCAATATCAACCTCATCGTGCTCTGCTTTATGAGTTCTTAGATGTATCTTTTTGCCAAGCTTATGAACACCCAATCTGCCAATACCTTTTTCACCCAAAGGCAATCGACCTAACGAAGGATGTAGCAGCTGCTTTTTCTTGTTGTCAGTACCTATCACAAGCCAAACATTTTCAATTGTATCTAAGTCCATCCCAATACCATCGTCTGTTATTGTTATTTGTGACAATTCATTACCTTCAAAAATAAACTCAACTTCACAAAATGAAGCTTGTGCATCATAAGAGTTCTTAACAAGCTCTACTAATGCTATACTCTCATTCTTTATGAGATCTTCACCTAAATGAGCTATTACCCTTGGTGTTATTGCAAAAGTATGTTTCATTACATAGTGTTTTTATAGGAAAGAGCCTAGAAATCATATCACTAATACAGTGTCACTACTATATCACAAGTTGTTACACCTATCAGTCTATTTATATAAAAACTAAATCGAGATTATGACTTTCTTTCATTAAAGTCCCTTTCCTTCAAAGAATTAACCTAAAGCGGACATCATTCGGAGTTGCTTGGCAAATGGAGGAGATACCTTTGTGGCCATATCCAAATAGAAATTGCGTCTAGTAGATAAGGCTTGGATTAACTCTGATGGCATCAGTATGTTCTATTCCTGATTTTCCCTATCCTCGTAGGTCAATCTCGGAACGAATGGTTCATCTAGGTCAATTAACCAACATCGAGTACCGTCGCAGATATCCATCGCCTTTACCATTGTTTCATCATAATCACGGAACAGACAGCGTAAAGAGTATTTACGAGAGATAACTTTTGCTTCTTCTGACGAGAATTCGAAAATATCCATGTCAACACCATCCTTTGAATAGATAATGAAAGCGCCAAGCAATGTATCATGCACACATCCCGTTAGCTGGCTGAGAGTACCTGGGGTTACCAAAGACTCCAAACGTTTTATATCATTTGCTATAGCCTTTTTAGTAGCACCTTTCTTTTTCAACTCAACAGCCAACAGGTTTCCCTCATATCCTCTGCTTTGAATAAGCAAATCGCTCACCATATATCTAGGACGTTTCTGACTATCCTCATAGAATTTCATATCTCCATTACCCATTCTGTTATACTCAACATCAGCATAATAGGAAGAGAAAAATGAGGTTCCGTTCTTTGCATCGTATTCTCTCATTATATTCTCCATATGATGAGCTAACCTTGCACAGATATTCCTTTCAGAAACACCAAATCTGATATTACTAAAATCCTCTTTATACAACTTGCATATCGAAGAAATCAATATTTGATTCAGAACTATATCTTTTAAACCATTATCATTCATAGAAACAAATACTAAAGGAACTTTTGCTCTTCTATCACCAATTTGTTCAATACCGGCATGAGCTTTTCTATCTTGCGGCACTTCACCTTATTATAATAGAAGTCTATATCATCGAGAAGGTCATAAGCCTGGTCTTCGGGCATATCACCACCATAACCGCCAGCGACAATCGTTATGGCGGCTAGCTTGCGAGCATCTAAGTGGATGCGGAAATCATACATGCTTCGAAGGATTACAGGAAGGGTATTGTATATGACGTTACAATAGTGCAACAGGTCTTTGAAATCTTCTGATTCCGTCAAGTAAGCTTCGAGCATTTCTTCCTGATACTGGCGGAGAAGCAATAGGTACTTTTCCTTTCCTACCTTACCTTTTATGTTTTGGGTCATCACCCAGAACAGGGCATGGGATAGGACGATTTTATCTTCTGAAGGGTGGTAATAGAAGAGGTCGTCTTTGGGGCTATTACTCTTAGCCCATTGTTCTTCTAACTTACCTAACATTTCCTTTCGAAAGGAATTTCTTTCTTCTTTATTCATTGTTTTATCTTGTTTCTTTTGGTACGCAAGTCACGCAGAATATAAGTTTGATAATTCTTGTCTTATATCACCTCACTCACGCTCACCTCATCCATAATCTTGCGCCACAAGTCCTTGGTCATGGCGATAGTGGGGGAGACGCTGAATTTATATTGCTTGCCAATAGAACGCAAGTTGTACACCACATTATGGCGACTTCTTTTTATTTGTTCTGTTTCATCGGCATTTCCTTCCTTGGTGATGATTGGAAACATATACTCTGTGTCGGAGGTATATTTGTCTGCTATCTGTTGCATTGCCTTGTCCCATTTGATCGTGACTGCAGGATTGTTGTCTGATGTATGGGAAATGTAGGTGAGCATTCCGTCTTTAACGTTGGATTTCTTCAGATATGCCATATCCACATAGTTCATGCCTCTTGCATAAAGTGAGAACAGAAACATATCTCGTGCGAAATCCTGCGACCTGTTAAGATTGAGAGTTTGCAAATAGCGCAACTCGGCTATCGAGGGAAACTGTTGGGCGGCAAGTTTTGGCGATGGTGTCTTGTTTACCAGGCGAAAAATGTCTTGCTCTTGTATTTTTCCTCTTTTTACTGCTTGCTTGTAGAATGCACACAATTGCGACAGGTAGAAAGCGGTTGTAGATGCCGACAGTCCCTGTGTTTTCAGCCATGTCTCGTAGTCCAGAACGAACAATTCGTCCCATTTGTCCATAGGTGTGGGCTTGTCGCCCATAAACATCAATAGGCGATTGGCTGAATACTTGCGTGTCTCTGCGGTATGCTTTCTACCTTCTTTCGTAAGCTCGTCGATGATCTTGTTTACAAAAGTTGCGAAATCGGTCATGGTAAAAAATGTATTTTTGTTCAACTACTCTTCTACAACCTCAAAGTCCTCTTTGTGTAATCCACGAATGGCTACAGCGTAGCCTCCGAAGTCAAAGACGAGCTGACGGTCACGGTCGATACGGACGATGTATCCCTCGCATCCTTTGAAAATGCCTGTTTTCACACGTAGTTTTACATGGTCTTTGGCAAATTTCTCGAATGGGTCTCTAAGAAATGTCACTCTCTCAGGATTGTCTTTCAAGACAGTCATGAAAGGTTGCATCACCTTATTGCTAATAGATGCAGGCACACCCTTGCATCTATCATTTACTAAATGGTATTGTGGGTAACGTGCTCTTAGAAAATCTTGCAGGTCACGAGTTTCGCCCTGCAAGAATACAAGTCCGCTAATAGTTGGCTTCAATTCTTTCTTTACTCCTCCCTTCTCGTTCTTTTGTCTGTATGTAAAAGAACGATGGATAAAACAAGCATGGGAAGATTTGGAATTTGCCTTATTATAGGTTTCCATTTCTCTCTCAAAAACTTGGGCTGTCTTGTTATGGATAAACAGATACCCCCAAGGCATTCCTTCTATACCTGGATCCGATTTTTTATCAGCCCCAGTAATATTGATGCCCTTTGGTAAGCGTTTGCTTACGTCGGCTGTAGAAGGTGAATTCAAGCAGTCCTGCGTCATTTTCTCCTTCTACTTTATGTCCTTAGCTGCAACCTTAAATAATGGTTGTGGAAGCCTAGTCAATTTGTTATTGTCTTGCATAATCTTAATCGTATTTATGAGTATTAGCCATACAGCCTCTACATATGTAGCTTTATCTTACATTTGTCGCACACTCTTATGGTAAGAGATACAACTTGATGCAAAAGTACGAAAAATAGTTGGATTACGTGTCAAATTTTATCATTTTCTGTATGTCGCTCCCCAAATTTAACACAATTGTTTAGCAAATCTGCTTCGGAAGAACTCTCCAAATGGCAGATTTGCGGTCAATTCGGCTGTTTTTACTCTCTTACCATAAGAAAGGGCGAAGTTTGCTAAACATTTTACCCCATCATTTCGGGGAGGGTAAATACAACTTTTTATTTACAACTCTTTCAAGATTCTTCTTATAATTCGCTCGTTGGCTTCGTTGATGGTTGCTACGTCTATTGACTGCAAGTAAATTTGTGTAGTCTTGTATGAGTTGTGCCCCATGCCCTCGCTGATGGTGGCTATCGGGATATTCATGTGCAAAGCTACGCTTGCCCACGTGTGGCGTGCCACGTAGGTGGTCAGCGGTATCTTCAAGCCTACTATCTCACCGATTTTCTTCAGGTTGTAGTTCGTGTTATGCTCTACCTTGCGGTATGCGGTGTATGGAGAGGATTCATTGCCTGTCAAGATGGGTAGCATATATGGCGAATCCTGAGTTTGCTTGGCATATTTGTCGATGATGGCTTGCATCGGTTTAATCCACTCAATGTTGAGGTTTTGGTGGGTCTTGCGACGGTTG